>SAMEA104315421__coassemble_650_pt1 | contig 40400 bp, 44 predicted proteins | sample SAMEA104315421__metabat2_low_PE_020 | metagenome-assembled genome bin SAMEA104315421 (sample SAMEA104315421) | gut metagenome | biome: Monkey gut; feature: monkey-associated habitat; material: faeces | place: China | collected 2013
GAAAAAATCCGCACCTTTTGCATGCTTTTTATAATTTTTCTACAACTTTAGTATAGTTTTATAGTATATATAGAAACAATATTAGTTTTAGCATCTCGTGGTTGTAGAGACCCTGAACTGTCTTGGTTTATTTGTTTGAAAACCTAATTAATCGGTACATCAATTGGGGCTGTAAGAATTACAGTCAAAACTTCATCTTGACTAAATTCAACAGGTTGACCTTTTCTGAACATGTCAACAACGCTGTCACCTAGCCAATAAAGTCCGCCACCAACTGCACCGCCGATAGCGCATACAGGAACAGTGATAACTCTAGCAGTGCTGAATAAAACATCTTCGCCGATATCCATGCCAAACTCTGTTGAGTTTACTGTGATATCTACTGTTTTATCCCAGTTATTTTGCAATGCTTCACCGTAACCTTTGTTGATGTAAACACCGCCATCAGCTGCAAGATTAACTTTGCCTGAGATAATCATGTTCAAAGGTAATTGTCTTCCGTTTGGAGTTACGATGTGGTCAAAATCTACGTAAAGAATACCACCACGAGAGAAACATTTGTTTGGTACAACTTTTTGAACACTTCCTCTAATCATAGAACCGGCTGGAAGAATTACGTTTGTGGGTGTTTTTTCGTCGTTAATTAGTACTGCGCTGAAATAATCACCTTCGTTACTGTTTTGTGTGCTTATTGGGTCAAGCAATTTGATAGAGAATTTTGTACCTGCTGGAATTCTTTTTGTAATTGCATTTGATTTCAATACTTGTGCAGAAACTGTGTTTACTGTGAATAGCAATGCTAATAATGTTATTAAAAATTTAATTTTCATTTTTCCTCCCGACATATATTATTTATTCTATATGTAATTAGAAAAAAATCAAAAAGGTTACAATTGTTTAAGTTTGTTTGACAAGGGTAATTAAAAGTCATACAATTTCATTAATAAGAAAAGGAACTAAGACATTGATTAATAGATTAAAAAAAGCGTTTACAATGGCAGAAGTATTGATGGTTTTGGCTGTAATAGGCGTTGTGGCTGCAATGGCGTTACCAAGATTGTCAGACAACGTAGATGAACAAGCACTTGTTGCAGGTGTTAAAAAAGCATATTCAGACTTGCAGATTGCTTATGATGCAATGGTTACACGTTACGGCGAACCTGATGGCTGGTTAAACGGTTTGGAGAGCAATAAAAAAGCTTCTGAATTGTTGAAAAACAGATTAAAAGAATCTTTAGATGTAGAATTAGATTGTGAAGATTCAGATTCAAATTGCATGCCAACATCTATTACTGATGCATATTATCTAAAATTAAAAAGTGGTATGGGTCTAGCTATCCATTCTTCTAATCAGGTAGATTTTACTTGTAGTGATTTTCAATATAAATATTATCCTTGCGCATTTGGTAGCATTTATGTTGATGTAAATGGCCCTGATAAAGGACCAAACCAAGACGGATACGATATTTTCGATTTTGAATTAAGCAAAAATGGTGTAGAACCAGAGGGGTTATCTTGTGGCAGTGGGGTTTGGCTTTATACTGATGGTAGTGATAATACAGCTTGGGCAATTAAAGCAGGCAACTTAGATTATAATAAATGTCTTAGTGATTTAAGCTGGGCAAACAAAAGAACTTGTAATTAATAAAGAGGTAAATAATTATGTTTAATAAATTAAAAGCATTTACAATGGCAGAAGTTTTATTGGTACTAGGTATTATCGGTGTTGTTGCAGCAGTAACTATTCCAAACTTAAAGGATAGTGCTGATGAACAAGTTTATGTTGCAAGAGCAGGAAAAATTTATTCAGAAATGGAAACTGCTTTTTCTCGTTCAAGCATGAAATACGGTAATGTAAATGATTGGTCTGGCATTGCAAATAATACAATCGGTACAGCTGTAGGTAGCAAAATGGTCAAATATATTGACGGTTCTATTTGTGGAACTGGTGCAAATATAAAATGTTGGGTAGTTGATTATACATCAAACGCAACTGTAAATGCGGCATACAAGATTACTCTAAAAGACGGTGCTTCAGTAGCCTTTTTCAATGATTTAACTGTTGATAATTTTACAGGTAATGCTTTAACGATTTTAGTTGATTTAGACGGTTCAGGAAAAGGGGCTGATACATTAGGTATTGACCAATTCTATATGTATGTTTTATCTGCTTCAGCAATGAGCGATGGCTCACATAACGTTGCTATTAACGCCACACCAACTTCATCTGATTATTTGGGTTGGGTGCTAAAATATGGAAATGAAGATTATATGAAGTGTGCCTCTAATTTAAAATGGTATTCAGATGAGATTTCATGTAATTAATTAGAAAATTTTAGAAACTTCGAAGGGCTGAAGTGCATGTTACACATGCACTTCAGCCCTTTTTTGACAAAGCTGAAAACCTCATTATATATATAATATAGACCAGTTGTTAATAAAACTTAACAAAAATAAAAACAAAAAGGCAATTTTTTATGGAAGAAATACTTTATAAAAGAGTAAGAGATAACAAAGAGATTTTAAAGAGAGGATTTCAAATGAAAGAACAAGAATTAAACACTATGATGTCAGTTGTAACAGACCCAATCAACAATGTTTATAGAGTTCATAACTATGCTGAAGCAGAAGAAATCCGTCGTATGTGCAGAGTTTTTGAAATTTCTAATTCTCAACAAAACAAACACAAAATGTTGGCTATCAAAAATATGGCAACAATGAAATTGGTTTTAAGCAACAACTAATTAATTAAAAAGTAAATTAAACCGAAACGAGGTAAGTTTAATTTATAACAAAGATTTTTATACTCTCTCTCTTAATATCCTCGTGTTTATTTAATGTTCGTCAACAATCTTGACGAACTTTTTATTATGGTTTTTCGGTAGGGCGCCGTGTGCGCATGCGCACCCAGCCCGTAAGGTGTCGGTCGGACGTTACTCCGCCGACGCCCCGAATAAACCAAGACAGTTTTAAGTACAGTAGTATGTCAGGCATTGCCTGACATATTAACTAAAGCAACCTAGATTGTGGTTCTATCAAAAAAATTATAAAAAACAGCAGGTGCGGAATTTGAAAAATTCCGCACCTGCTTTGTTATATATTAACCAAATTGATTAATTACATTAATTCACCAACTGATTTGTATACAGCCATACGTTTTGCTGCATCTGCTTCAGCTTGTTCGTACAATGCTTCAGCGTGTTCTGGGTTAGTTTTCATTAATGATTTATAACGACCTTCACTTCTGATGAAGTCTTGGTAGTTTCCTTTTGGATCCTTAGCGTCCCAAGTGAATGGGTGTTCAGGATTTGCTGGATTGTATCTGTATAATGGGAAGTAACCAGCTTCTACAGCACGTTTTTGTTCAGTTTGAGTTTTACTCATATCAATACCGTGTGCGATACATGGAGCGTAAGCGAAGATGATTGATGGTCCATTGTATGCTTCAGCTTCTTGGAATGCTTTAAGAGTTTGAGCTCTATCTGCGCCTAAAGCTACTGATGCTACGTAAACATAACCATAAGACATACTCATCAAGCCCATGTTTTTCTTGTAAGTTGGTTTACCACCTGTGGCAAACTTAGCTACTGCACCTGTTGGTGTAGATTTAGATGCTTGACCACCTGTGTTAGAGTATACTTCAGTATCAAGAACTAAGATGTTAACGTTTTTGTTTTGAGCTAATACGTGGTCTATACCGCCGTAACCGATATCGTTAGCCCAACCGTCACCACCGATAATCCATACTGATTTATCTGTGAAGTAGTCTTGTAATTCTCTAACCATTGCTAAATCTGGACATTCAACGTCTGCGTATTTAGCTAAAACAGCTTTTGCTTCTTCTTGAGCTTTAACTGCTTCTTCATTTTTAGAGTTATCCCAATGAGACATTGCATTGTTTAATGCATCTTTTAAGTCTGCTGGAGTTTTTTCGTTTTCAAGAACTTTTTCAACGTAAGTTTTCAAAGTATCTCTGTTTTGGTCTACTGCCAATCTCATACCGAAACCGAACTCAGCGTTGTCTTCAAATAATGAGTTTGCCCAAGCTGGACCTCTACCGTCCTTGTTAGTTGTGTAAGGAATAGTAGGGAATGTACCAGAGTAGATTGAAGAACAACCAGTTGCGTTAGCAACGATTGTATTTTCACCGAATAATTGTGAAACTAATTTAACGTAAGGAGTTTCACCACAACCAGCACAAGCACCTGAGAATTCAAATAATGGTTTTCTCAACATAGCACCTTTCATTGTCTTAGTTGTGTTTTTACCCATAACGTTATCTGGTAATTCATCAAAGAATTTTTCATTTTCCATTTCGCCTGCTTCAACTTCTTTTTCAATTGTTGACCAAGTTAAAGCATCTTTACCGTTTTGATTTGCAGGACATTGGTCTAAGCAAACACCGCAACCTGTACAATCTTCGCAGTAAACTTGGATTTTGTATTGTTCATCAGCTAAAGCTGGTCTAGCTTGAACACCCTTAAATGTAGCAGGAGCGTTAGCCATATCTTTAGCTTCAACTAATTTACTTCTAATAGCAGCGTGTGGACATGCAGAAGCACAAATACCACATTGTAAACAAGCTTCGCTATTCCAATGAGGAACTCTAGGAGCGATACCACGTTTTTCTAAGCAAGCTGTACCTGTTGGAATTACACCGTCGTTAGACATTGCTGAAACAGGGATATCATCACCTTTTTGTCTCATTGATGGTTCAACGATTTTCTTAGCAAAATCATCTGCATCATCTGGAATTAATTTAACCATATCAGCATGAGCAACACCGTCTAGAGAAGCTGGAATTACAACTTCTTCACAAGCGTTAATTGCTGCATCAATTAATGCTAAGTTCATGTTAACAACATCGTCGCCTTTTTTCTTGAATGTTTTAACAGTCATGTTCTTCATACCTTCGTATGCTTGTTCAAATGGGATGATACCTGATACTTTGAAGTATGCAACCATCATAACTGTATTAGCACCCTTACCACGTAAACCTGGTTGTTGCTTGATTAATTCTTCAGCGTTCACGTTGTAGAATTTGATTTTCTTGTTGATGATAGTTTCTTGCATATCTCTTGTTAAGTGAGAGAAAGCTTCTTCCTTAGACCAAGGAGAGTTTAACAAGAATGTACCACCTTCTTTGATACCTTTTAAGATATCATATCTACCGATATAAGCATGTGCTGAGCAAGATACGAAATCTGGAGCTGTGATTAAGTAAGTAGATTTGATTGGTTTGTCACCGAATCTTAAGTGAGAAACTGTAACACCAAATGATTTTTTAGAGTCATAAGCAAAGTATGCTTGAGCATCTTTGTTTGTATATTGACCGATAATTTTGATTGAGTTTTTGTTAGCACCAACAGTACCGTCTGAGCCTAAGCCCCAGAACATACAGTTTGTAGTTCCTTCAGGTTCTGTAACGATGTGTTCTTCAACATTTAATGATTTATGAGTTACGTCATCGTTAATACCAACTGTGAAACCGTGGAAACCATTGTTTTCTAAGTGTTTGTAAACAGCTAATACCATTGATGGTGTAAATTCTTTAGAAGATAAACCATAACGACCGCCGATAACTCTAACGTCTTTGTTTTCGATACCAGCAACTACATCTAAGTATAGAGGTTCACCAATAGAACCAGGTTCTTTAGTTCTGTCTAAAACAGCAATTCTCTTAACTGATTTAGGAAGAGCTTCGTTGAATCTCTTAACGTCGAATGGTCTGTATAATCTAACTTTAACTAAACCATATTTAGTACCTCTAGTTGCATTTAAGTATTCAATAGTTTCTTCAATAGTTTCGCAACCAGAACCAATAGCTACGATAACATCAGTTGCATCTGGTGCACCAACGTAATCGAATGGGTGGTATTGACGACCAGTAACTTTAGCAACTTTGTCCATATATTCTTGAACAATGTCAGGAACTGCGTCATAGTATTTGTTAACTGTTTCACGACCTTGGAAGTATACATCTGTGTTTTGAGCACCAACTTTACATTTTGGAGCTTCTGGACGTAAGCCTCTTTGTTTAAATTCTTCAATATATTTTGGTTCAACTAATGAAGCGATATCATCGTAAGAGATTTCTTCGATTTTGTGTACTTCGTGAGAAGTTCTGAAACCATCGAAGAATTGTAAAAATGGAACTTTAGCTTTGTAAGTAGCTAAGTGGGCAATTAGAGCCATATCCATTTCTTCTTGAACGCTGTTAGCAGCTAACATAGCGTAACCTGTGTTTCTGCAACCCATAACGTCTGTGTGATCACCGAAGATAGCTAATGATTGAGCCGCTAAAGCTCTTGCTGCAACGTGAATTACGTGAGGAATCATTTCCCCTGCAATTTTGTGCATTACAGGAATCATTAATAACAAACCTTGTGAAGCAGTGTAAGTTGAAGTTAAAGCACCTGCGGCTAAAGAACCGTGTACAGCACCTGCTGCACCAGCTTCTGATTGCATTTCTGCAACACGAACTTCTTTACCCCAAATGTTCTTTTTGTGTTGAGATGCCCATTCATCAATCCATTCACCCATTGTAGATGAAGGAGTGATTGGGTAAATTGCTGATACTTCGCTTAAAGCATACGCAACGTGTGCGGCAGCGTAGTTACCATCAACTGTTATTGTCTTTCCTGGCATAAATAAACCTCCTTATAGTTTTAAATTATCCAGCCTACTGTATTATTTTCCATTTAGTAAGTGCTACAAATGTAGCTGTTTTATTACTATTCAAGACTATTTAATTGTACTCCAAACAGAAATTTTTGACGATAGATTTTTCTATAATATTAAATAATATGTCATGTAGAGGAGAAATTAAAAATAGAACCTTCTTTCATTCAGAACTATAAAAACGGAGTTTTGTTCGTATTTTGCAAACTTGCAAAATCTTCAAATTTTTGTTAAAATGGAGTATAAACTTAGAATACAAAAAAGAGGCTTTAAACTATATGAAAAAAATTACAAAACTATTGGCATTCACGCTTGCTGAAACCCTAATCGTAATGGGTATTATTGGCGTGGTTGCAGCACTAACTATTCCAAACTTAAACTCATCAACTGCTGACAAAGAAAAAGTTGCAAAATTAAAGAAGGTTTATTCAAACTTAAATGATGCAATCGGTAGAACTGAAGCAGTTTATGGGAATATCTCTGAATGGCAGTGGGCAAATTCAGCTGGACCTACGGTTAATAATGATGCACAGATGTTTGCTGAAAGAATCGGCGATTTCTTAAAAACTTCAAAAACTTGTGGTTTTACTGCAAATGCGGGTTGTCTATCAAAATCAGCAAAATACTTAAATGGTACAAATTGGAGTGCTTGGCAAGGTGCAACTGATAACTCAACAGGCTTGTACAAATTTATACTAGCAGACGGTTCAAGTTTAGCTATTGGCGCAACATCTTATTTATTACAAGTTGTTGTAGATGTTGATGGTCCTAATAAAGGTGCATCAACTTTTGGTAAGGACCTATTTGATTTTTGGATAATTTCACCTAATTCAAGTTATATGGGATCACAAATCGCAAGTACTCAAAGTTGGCAATTATTATCAGATAATCCAGTGGGTAATACTATGTTAACAAGTAAAACTGACCTAAGCTCAAACTTTTCTTCAGGACTAGGGCTTGCTACTTGGGTATTGCAAACAGACAACATGGATTACTTGAAAGTTACAAATGGAAAATGCAAAAATAATACCGTTTTAAGTTGGACAAATACGTCTTGTAAATAGTTTAAAAGTAAAACCTTACGTCATGCTGAACTCGTTTGACAAAGTGAACAGGCGAAGTATGAGCCTTGTGAACCTGTCCCCCGTGTGGCAGCATCTCGTGATGCAGAGACCTTGAACTAAATTTAAGGTATTTTTTTGATATTTAAAGCTCTTTTTTGTGATAAACTAATCTCAAGATGATATTAGATTTCAATTTAATCAATCCACCAAATTATGCTGTTGTCTATCAAAATAATTTCTTTTATGATAGACTTGTTTTATCGAAAGGAGAACTTGTATTTATGAAAAAAACTGCATCTTGTGAATTAGAAAAACAATTATTTGAAAGTGTTGAAGATAGAACACCAGATTATGTGAAAAATCGTAATTTAATGGATTTTTCAAACAAGGGTGAATTTACTTTTACATTAAAAAAAGAACATTTAATGCCTTATGACGCACAAACAAATCCGGAAGGCTTAAATTTAAAAGAATGGTTTGCAAACTATGCTAAGGAAGCTAAGGTTTCAACTGCTGGTATTAGAGGACCTCAAAACATTTTATATCCACAAGATACACGTTTTCCGATTAACTTAGTTGGTATTGTTCTTGCAACATTAGCAAAGGCACTTGTTGCGGTTGAAAAATATCCAGATAAACAGATTTTAAAACTTGCAGGACGTGAAGTTAGATATAATTCAGATTTATATTTGGACGCTATCGCAAGAGTACAAGCGGCACAAGGTATTGAAACTCTTGTTCCTGTTGATAAAAAGACTATTCCAATTTGGTTAGCTTCATTCTTGGCTTTCAAATTAGACTTAGTTGGCGGTGAATATATCACTTCAAGCCATGGTATTTCTGTTAAAAATGCAACAAAAGACTTGAACTCTCAAGGTAGCCAATACTTACCAGAAGAATCAGCAGAATTTGTTCAAAAAATTCAAGAAATTTTTGATGAAACAGAAAAAAATGGTTCTTATGAAATTAAAATTGCAGCAGAAAACAATCCATTAATTGACGAAAAAATTATGGCAAAACTTCATGACGGCGTTGATTTATACGTTGAATACTTAAAATCAGGCGTTGCTGAAAAAGATAATTTAGATTTTATTAAAAAAGCTCAAAACAAAATTGTTATTGAAAATGTTGGCGGTTCTGCTTATAGAACTTTAAGCAGAGTTTTAAAGGAATTAGACTTAACTGACAAATTTGTTTGGTTGAATGAAAAAGAAGATCCATTTTTCCACTCAATCGGTAAATATGATGTTGACCCAAAAGGTAACAAAACTTTCTATGATTATTCAGTAGATGCAACCGTTTTAGCAAAGCGTCAAAACGGCGAAAACTATTTCCCAGTAATTGAAACATTACATTATGACAAGGTTTTAGCTGATTATCCTATCGGAACAGCGGTTTTAATCACTGACCCTGACCATGATAGACTAACTGTTACTCAAATTGAAGATGAAAAAGAAGTTGCAAAACTTGAAAAAGCTGGTATTGCATACGTTAAACTTGGTAATGGCAGAGTTTTAACTGTATTTACTGCAAATCAAGCCTTCTTAATGTTAATGGACTTCCGTATGAAAATGTTGAAATCCCAAGGCAAATGGAACAACCACCCACGCTTTATGATTAAAACAACAGCATCTGCAATGAGTTGGGACGAATGGGCAAAAGCTAATGATATCGCAGTTGTTAATGTGCCTGTTGGTTTCAAAGAAATTGCAAACATTATGAAAAAAGTAGAATTAAAACTTAAAAAGAATCCTAACGAAGAAGTTAAAGTGTTTGACGTATTCGGTCAAGAAATTAACTTGGGCAAATCACCTCGCTTAATCTTTGGTGGTGAAGAATCAGGTGGTATGATTATGGGTGGCGAAGAAATGATTAAATCTTTGTCAGGCAGAGAAGCAATTGCAATGAGAGAAAAATCTGCAACTGAAGCAATTCTTGTAGCATCAGCGTTATCATCAAAACTTGAAGAAGAACATAAAACAATGTCTGAATACTTGCTTGAAGTGTTTAAAGACAATGGTATTAATGGTCAATTTGATACTCGTGTAGATATCGCTTACTACAACGAATCAGAACCTGATATCGACAAATTAAAAGCTGCAAAAGTTGCAGGTGAACAATTAAGAACTAAAAACGATTTGTTCTACTTGTCTTTAGCAATTGCAATTCGTTCAGGTAAAATGACTTTTGAACAAGCAAAAGAAGTTCTTCAAGATGCATTCAAAGAATTAAATTTTGATAACTTGAAGGCTATCAAATTCGTAGGTGATGGTACTTACTTAGAATTTACAGATAAATACATTGAAATTAGACCATCAGGAACAGATGCAAAAACAAAGGCTTATGGCGCAGGTTTGAACCTTGATGAAATTATTAAATTTGCTCAAGCAATGGGTAATTATTCAGGCGATAGAACAGAATTGCACAAAAAATATGTTTCTGATGAAATGTATGAAAAAACTAAAGACTCTGCAATGGATTACTACTTAGAATTTGTTAATGTTGATGCAAACAATGAACAATTTGTAATTCCTGAATACAAATTCTAATTGTAAAATAAAAAATAAGACAAAAGCGCCATTGAGTGAAACTCAATGGCGCTTTCTTAACTTTAAACTTTTTGTTGAAAAAAAACAACGTGAGCGCATGCGAAGCATACGCTCCGTTAATCTATTCCCAATTTTATAAAACTTTTTTAATACAGACTATGGTATTATTTTTCCTTGTATTAATAAATGCCACGATTTAACAATTTTGAAACCTTTGTTTACAAAATTATACAAAAGTGCGGTTCGGTTGCAACGCAACCGAACCGCATAGTTTGTAAATGTAATGTATATTTTAAGTCTTATTTTAAGCCTGATGTATCTGTTACGCCTAGCAGGTTGAAGTGTTTGATGTAATCTTCTAGTGACATTTTTAAAGTATGTGAAGTGTCGTGAGGATTAACTAATGTAATTCCGTCAAGTGCAATTTCTTGTACAGAATAAGCATGAGCATTGTAAACTTGAACTCGCTTACCGTTTTCGTCATAAGCCTTGATATCTCTAGGGTCAATGTTTCCACTCATACCTGTAACAGCGGCTTTGCCTTTCATTCCGCTATTGGCAAGTGCTACGATACCTTGAGCAACTTCTCTTTGACCTGCATATTCTTTTGTTTTGCTAGGGTCTCCAAGTAAAGCTAAACCTTTACCAACGCTGTTGCCATCAATATCAGCTTGTGAATATTCTTCTGCAGTAACACTTTCTCTAAAGTATCTATCCATTGCAATTTCTAACGCTCTAACATCAGTATCACCTGTTGAAAGTTCATTAGAGCATTTCAAATCACGAGCTGTTACTGTGTATTTTTTACCAACACCTTTTAGTGTAACTGTTGCATTACCGTTTTTGTCAACTTTTACGGCATTATCAAGCAATTTTTTACCTTGAGGTGTCATAGCAAGTGATTGAATACCTGCAAGTAGCCAGCAATCACCTGTTTGACCTTGTTTGTAAGACCTATCAATTTTTCCATTAGGTCTTTCTGGAACAGCTGTTTTAAGTGTATCAGAACGGTTTATAATTTTTTTAAAATCAGCAACTAGACGTTTTTTGCTAACTTCATCAAGTCCGTGTTGGCTATCATATTGAGCAACTAATTTTTTCATACTAGGAACAACATCGTCAGAACGTTGATTTCCATAATCAGCAGTTTTCTTGCCTAAATCCACCATGTAATCAAGACATTCCTTCTTTTGGTCGTTAGAAAGATGTTTTGTTCGATTGATAACGTCAACAAGATTTACACCAATTTGTTCAAAAGAGCGGAATGCCATTTTGTAGTTTTGGTAATCTAGATGATGAATGGTTTGATATAATTTTTGAGTATTATCTTTGGAAACTTTTGGATTATCAAGAGCTTTGTAAATACCAACAATAGTGTCTCTATCGTACTCCTGACGCATTTCTTTTGTCATAAATGGAACTTTTGGTTGAGCTTTTTTCCAAGGCATATTTTTATCCAGTTCAAACTTTGGCGTATTGTCAAAAATTGATGGAATTTTATAATCATCAGGTCTTAATGGTCCTTGATTTTGCTTTTTATCGCTAAAAACTTGAATATCTTTTGCTGAGCCACTTTTTACTTGAGTTTTTTGTTTAGCTTTAGCTTTATTTTGAGTGTCTTGCACTCCACTAATTTGAAATTCTGTCATACGCATACCCCTATACAACTATTATTAATACCTCTTACAAGTGTATGTAACGACACTTAATTACTAAAACTTTAGTATATTTTATTAAATGTGAAAAAATGTTAACAAAATAATTAAACAATATCTCCTTAAAAATATATTACAGTTTAATAGAAGCCCTATTATCTTGAAAAATATATTAATATATATTATAATGGAGTTTGTAATTACACTATCACACTAACCAAAGAGGTAAATATGCAAAGATTTTTAGCTAGCGTGCTGGCTTTCTTAATGGTAGCATTTAATTTTCTACCAGTATTAGCTGCACCAAATTCAATCAATGATGTAAAATCTAACTATTGGGCAGCAAAAGAAATTAATTTTGTTGTTAAAAACTCAATTATGACTCTTGATGACAAAGGTTATTTTAATCCTAATGCAACGATGACTAGAATAGCATTTGTTCATTCATTACTAAAAGTTCTATCAAATGAAAATTTGAATGTAAGAATTAAAAACTGCTTTACAGATGTAAGTCAAAAAGATGGCTTCTATGCTGACGTTTTACGCTCTCAACAATTAGGCTTAGTTTATGGATATCCAGATAAAACTTTTAAACCAAACAGAGATTTGTCTAGAGCAGAAACAACTTCAATTATCAGCCATATTACAAAAGACAAAAATGCTGATACATCAACATTAAAAGGTTTTGTAGATTATACTGCAATCCCAAATTGGGCAGCAAATGCTTATGCTAAAACTATTTCTTACGGTTTATATGTAAATCACCCAAATATCAAAAAACTTGAACCAAACAGAAACTTAACAAGAGCAGAAGCGGCGGTTCTTTTATACAAGTTGTATCAAAAAATCAATCTTGTAAAACCTCAATATAAAAGTACAAAAGAAACAATTAAAACAACAGAACATTTAGATGTTTCTAAAAAAGCACCTTGCAACGAAGTTCAAGTTACAAACCTAAGAAAAATTATCATGAAGGATAATGTTTTGAGAATTGCTTTTGACCAAAAATATTGGTCTAAGAAATCTCACGTAGGCGATTGTGTGAACTTTGTCTTTAAAGAAGGCGTTTACACAACGGAAGGAACTCTTGTAATTCCAGCAAACACATATATCACTGGTGAAGTTATTTCACTTCAAAAACCAAAATGGTTTAATAAAAACGCAAGAGTAGGCGTAAAATTCAGAACAATGGTTCTACCAAGCGGTAAAACTTATGCTATTGATGCTGATCCATTCACAAAAGACAGAAAACTTAAAGAAGGTCCATGGATGACATTTGGTAAAGTTCTAAGCTGGACAGTAGGGCTAGGCGCTGTTGGTACAGGTGCTGGCATCGGCTTTGGATTTATTCCAAATCCAGCTAAATTAGGCACAGGCGTTGCAATTGGTACTCCAATTGGTTGCTCTGTTGGTCTTGTACTTGGTTTAGTTACTCCAGGATTACACTACAAAGCTAAAAAAGGTGAAAATATCTTGATTATCTTAAATGATGATACAAGCGTTTGGAACTAATAATTAAAAATAAAACGTCATTCTGAACTTGTTTCAGAATCTCAATAACATTTTAATATAAGCAAGGGCGGATTGCTGAAAGCAATCCGCCCCGCTTTTGCGCTAATTTTCTCCACATAGATACCTTCTGCTGGGGAATACATTTTATACCTAGTCGGATATAGTATTTTTTCTTGTGATAAATAACATGGAAAGTGTTAAAAATAATTTGAAATGTTTAGAAGGAGAAACTTATGAAAAAATTATTGATGGCGTTATCTTTGACAATGGCTTTAGCAACAGCTAGTGCCGTATTGGCTTCAGATTGTGGCTGTCCGGTTAAAAAAGACGATTGTGGATGTCAACCAAAATGTGAAAAACAATGTGACAAACCGACTTGTGAAGAGTGTGCAGAAAGCGCAAAACGTTGTTATTCAGATTGTAGAGACCAAAAACGTGAAGAAATTTATTGCCGTTTAAACTTGGATACTTGCCAAAGAGAGCAAGCAATGGAGATTGAAGATAGATATGACAGTGATTTAGACTGTATTCAAGATAAAATTAAAGCAGATCATAAATGCTTATGTAAAACATTAAATGCTTCTTGTTTAGACAAATCAGCAGTAAGAGATGCAGAAAGAACATTAAAACAAGATGTTAAAGACTTGAAAGCAAAATTAAAATGCATGGATAAAGACTTTAAAGCTATCTTAAAATGTGATCAAAAAGCAGATTACAGAACAATAAAAAGAGAATTAAGATATAAAGCAAAACATGCGATGAAATTCTGCTGTAAATGTGAGAAATAGTTTTTGTTCCTAATAACTTAAACGCTCATGAGGGCGAGGCTGAAGGCCTCGCCCTCTTTTATTAACAATTGTAAATTTAATTAAAATAAAAAAGGCAATTTTTTTACAAAAAAAAACTTAAATAAGTATAAGGATATTGAAGAAAGTATTATGACAACAGGATTAACAACAACAACAAATTTCATAGCTCAAAAAATTGACAGAAATATGATTGATTCTGTAACAAATGCTATTTTTCAAAGAGCTGCTTCAAAAGCAGGTCAAGCCGTAGAAACATCATCAAACAATAACGTATATAACACAGCAAATTATAGACAAACTGTACAAAACGACGTAATGACAGAAGCAAGAAAATCATTACAAGCATCGGTTAATCCATTTGCTGAAGGTATTTTTAAATCACAAGCTACATCAGCAGCAAGCGCAACTGTTAATACAAACGAAGCACAACAAGCTGGTGCAAGTGCAATTGCAAAGAATGCAGTAAGAACATCAACTCGTTCAAGAGTATCAAGCTCTATGGCATTACAAAACAGTATGTTCACATCAGGTATTCGTGAATCAATGATGATTCAAGCAAAAGATCAAATGGTTAATAATACCGACTTAATGTCTAGATTACAATTTTTAAATGCAAAAACAGCAGTTAATGCATATCCTGCAAAACAATTCTAGAAAAAAAGATTTTTATACTCTCTCTCTTAATATCCTCGTGTTTATTTAATGTCTGCCAATTCTATTGACAGACTTTTTATTTTATAAAAATTAATAAAAAATGACTTGAAATGTATTAAAATAACCGTTATAATGAAAGAAAGAAAAGGAGAGCTTATGGATAAACTAAGTATAAAAAGATTTTTTGCATTCACACTTGCTGAAACTCTAATTGTAATGGGTATTATTGGTGTAGTTGCAGCGTTGACAATTCCAAACCTTAATTCTTCAACTGCAGATAAAGAAAAAGTTGCAAAATTAAAGAAAGTATATTCAAACCTTGAAGACGCAGTTGGTAGATCAGAAGCTGTTTATGGACCAATATCAGATTGGGAAATGGATTGGAATAGTAATGACTCAGCAACAAAAGTGGCAGAACGTTTGGGCGATTTTTTAAAAGTGTCAAAAACTTGTGGTTTAACAGCAAATTCAGCTTGTATGCCAACATCAGTAAAAAATCTTGCTGGTTCTAATGATAATGTTGCAGCGACTGGAAATACAACTTGGACATATAAATATATCTTGGCAGATGGTACTGGTTTAGGTATTAAAGCTATGAGCGGAGTAATTGTTCTTACAGTAGATTTAGATGGTCCAACAAAAGGTTCATCAACATTAGGTAAGGATATGTTTTCTTTTTATATCCTAGGAGATCTACCAACATATACAGTTTCAACTAATGCTCCTTCCGAAAGACGTTGGAGATTGTTGACAGATGCTACTGTAAATGGTTTAACAAGTGTTACAAATTTAACCTCATATTTTAAAGACGGTGGAAATCTAGCAACTTGGGTAATTCAAAATGATAATATGGATTACTTAAAAGGTACAGAAGGTAAATGTAAGAATAATACAAGTAGAGTTTTAGACTGGACAAATACTTCTTGCAAATAGTTTATAATTTTAATAATATAAATAAAAAAGGTAAAATTAAGCTTTTACCTTTTTATTTTTTGCAAATTTGGCAACCTGCGCCACCAAATAACATCGTGTGTTTTTCTTTTAACTTTAAATTATGGCGCTCAAACAGTTCAATCAACATTTTCTCGTTAAAAAATATTTTCTTTGATTTTATCAAATATTCATAAGGCAAATTATCTTTATAAAATATTTTTACTAAAGGTGGTATTATAATGTCAAAAATAAAGTCGCCTAAGATGTTCTTTTTACCAAAATCTAAATGCATAAAAAGTCCGTTAGGTTTAAGAACTCTGTAAATTTCATCTAGCGCTTTGTCGTAATTTTCAATGTTTCTAAGCCCAAAACTAATAGTAACGATGTCAAAAGTGTTATCTTTAAATGGTAAATTTGTGCAATCACCTTCAATAAAATTTACCCATGGATATTTTTTTTGTGCAATTTCTAACATTTTTTTTGAAAAATCTAGACCAGTAACCTCACACGATTTGTCGATAAATCCTGCAATATCGCCTGTTCCCGTACATAGGTCAAGAACTTTTGCGCCATGAGCGTTTAAAAATTTTACAGCTTGCTTTTTTATTCTCACATGTTGCCCAAAAGACATTAAATTGTTGTTAAAGTCATAAACTCTGGCAATCTTGTTAAACATTTCTTTTATTTTTTGAGGGTTTTTGTCCATAAATAAAACATAACCGATTGATTAAGTTTTGTAAACCCACATGTGGAAATTTCATAACAAATCATTAAGAAATAGCTACATCAAATAGATGATTTTAAATTTTGCCTGTAATACAAAAAGATTAAATTTAAAGAATTTACTAAAAATAAATAAAAGAAAGACGAATAAGAGAGAAGAATAAATAAAAGCGAGGTGTATTATGAATGGATTTAATTCTGTAAATTTCAATTCACAAATTCCATCAATGCGTACCTATGATACAGGCATGAGGTTTGGTAGAATTTCAAACATTGAAGACAATCCTGTCGGAAAACAAAGTTTTCAAGACGTAATGTCAAATATGGTTTCAAACGTAAATGAACAGATGAATAAACCTGATGACCTGTTAGCAAAAGCGGCGAGCGGTGATCAAGGCGTTGATGTTCACGATGTAATGATTGCGATGTCACAAGCTGAGGTAACATTGACAGTTGCAACAAACGCAGTTTCAAAAGTCATTCAAGCGTATGATAAAATTACACAAATTCAAGTATAGAATGATAATGCGTAGTAATAATATTAATTAAATAATAAACGAATAAAAAATCTTTAAAGACTGAGCAGGGGAAATATGGACTTAAAGAAAATTTTAGAAAACAAACCTTTATTATATGGAATTATCGCAGCGGTAGTAGTAATACTAGCGCTGGGTATCATGTCTGCAATTATGATTGCCGGCAATAAAGCAAATTCAAACGAAGCTAAAATGGTTAGCGAAAAACCTATCCAAGAAGATATGGTTCTGTTAACTACTGACAACATTGGTAAAGCTATTGAAATACAAGCCTTGTTGGCAAAAATTGGTATCACTGCTTCAAGAAGTTTGGACGGTACAAAATCTTCAATTGTATTGAGAAAAGGTACTTATAACCAAAGTCAACGTGATGCTGCTTTATTGGAAATCGTTAAAAGCGGTTTGATGGATCAAAATGTTGGTTTGGAAATTTTTGATAAGGGTGATTTCACTTCAACAAAAGATGATAAAAGAATTCGTTTAGCAAGAGCTATTAACGGTGAATTAGCAAGATTAATCCGTAAAATGGACGGTATTGATAATGCATCAGTATTCATCTCAATTCCAGAACAAACAATGTTCTCATCAATGCAAAAACCTGTTACAGCAACAGTTCAGTTAACAACAAAACTTTCTGGTGAAAAATTACCACCATTAAAAATAAAAGCAATCACTAACTTGTTATTAGGTAGTGTTGCAGGTTTAACAGCAGATAATATTTCAATCACAGATACCAGCGGAAACGTATATTCAAGCATTATTGGTGCTGAAGATGAAATGCTTCAAAAGGTTGAAGAAAATGATAAATACATGCAACAAAAAGTTAACGCACAATTAGACAGATTAATTGGTAAAGGTAATTTTATTGCAACTGTAAGTACATCATTAAAACAATCTCCTGTTGAAAAATCAAGTATTATCTATGATCCAAATCAAAAAGCGTCAGTATCAGAACAAACTTTCGTTGAAGGTTTAGGTGACGAAACATCAGATAATAGCAGGGGGTCAGGCAGAGCAAATGCTGTAAGTGTATACTTGCCAAACGGTTTAGTAACTCCAGGTTCTGCAAACCAAGCATCTGCTTCTTCTCAAAACAGAAACTACTCAAGACGAGCAAGAGAAACTCAATATGGCGTTTCAAAAACTCAAATTAATGAATACATGAAACCTGGTGTAATTGAAGAAATTTCTATTGCAGTAACTTTAGAAAAGAACTCATTACCAGCTGACACAACTCTTGAAGAATTAAAAGAATTAATCGCAAGAGCTGCAAGTCCAAAGGTTAAACCTGAAAATGTAACAATTGCTTTATCAGAAACAATTGAACCATACTTAGCAACAGACAGACCAGAAAACTTACCTAAGAAGGACGAATCTGGTAACCCTTGGTGGTTGATTTTAGCAATGGTTGGCGTATGTTTAACAGGAGGTTACGCAGTTGTATCAAGCAAATTGAAGGCAAGTCAAATTGCTCACCAACAAGAAATGCAACAATTGAGAAATATTGCAAGTGAACAAGATGCACAATTACGTGATATGAATATGAAGGCAGCTGAATTGATTGAACGTCAATCACAATTGCAACAAGGTTTGATTGAACAACAACAAAGAGAAATGGTGCCACAAATTCCACCACAAGTGATTGACGAAGCTCTTGCTGCAATTCGTTCAGATGTTGATTCATTAGACCCTAATGAAACAGGTGAAAAGATTAGAAGCTGGATTGAGTCTTAATATTTATAACCACAAAACTAAAAAAAATAATGAAATGGATTTCAAAATAAAATGCCAATAGAAGGATTTGATTACAAACAATTTGCAACGGATTTATCTACACAAGCAGTAGAGCTTGTGCCGAAGGATTTTGACGAATTTCAACGAGAGTATGTTGTAAAAACTTTGGTAAACTTTGCGAGTTTGGCAGGTGAAGCAATTTCAAACGATGCTGAGGCCGGATTTAATGCTGAACAGGCAATTTTGCTTACTCAAATTATTGCAGAATGGTCATTTCACAAGTCAGTCGATTTGATTCGTTCTGGTATTCAACCTGAGTATTGGGACGGGGTAATGCAAAAGATTGCGTTTACAATCTTTGATATTGGTAAGCAGTCAATAAAGCAAAATTTGCCACAAGACCAAATATTAGAACTTATTGAGCACCATGTAATACAAGCATATCAAGCAGCGTTAGATGAATTACAACAACGTGGTATTATTGACGAAGAATTAAAAGAACAAGCTGAAAAGCAAAATAACTTGAACCAATTAATGGAGGAAGTTGAAGCGCAGCAAGAGGCAGAACGTGAGGCTCAAGCGCAACAGGAAGCGCAACAAACTCAACAAGCACAAGGCGGAGCTCCTGCTGCACAAGTTCAAATGCCAACTGGAGACAAAAAAGCTTTCAAATTAGCTTCTTTGGCATTGTTATTAAGAACTTTATCTCAAGACAAAGTTTCTTCTATTTTGAACAAATTTAACCCACAAGATGCTCAACTTGTAATTCAATATATGCAAATGCCAGACTTGAACCAAAGGGTTGACGCAAATACTGCAATTCAATGCTTAAAAGAAATTAAAACGAGCTTGCCAAGTAAAAATTCGACAAGCCCAAGCCAACTTGTATATAGAATTAGAAATGCTTTGAAAAATTCAACTAGAGAAAAAGTTGAAGTAATGATAAGAAATGAAAGATTGAATGTGAAAAAGTTTGTAACAAGCGCTCTACAAGGCGAATTGTACGAACTTCCACCAAAAGTTTCAAATATTATTGCCCAACATATTGAATGTAGTGTATAATATAATCAATCATGATTATAAAAAAGCAAAATAAATCAACTGGGCAAAGTGCGCAACAGGTTGTGCAGCCTCAACCGACAATGCCTCAATCTCAGGCGGGAGTTCAACCTCAACCCGCACCAGAGGTTGAAGCTCCTATTGATTTGTTTGATTTAGACAACATTGATTTTTCACAAAGACAAGAGCGACGTCGTGGGGATAGACGTCGTGGATATCGTCGTATTGATGATAGAAATCTTATTTCAAGGGCGCAAGAAGAAGCAGACAGCATAAAAGAAACAGCTGCAAAAGAAGGTTATAGAGCTGGAATTGAACAGGCGGAAAGCGACATTATAGCTTTGCGTAGTAAAATTGCAGATTTTATTAGCTCAAAACAAGAAGTTTTTGAATTTATTGCGCCTGATATTTTAGAAATAAGTGTTGATATTGCAAGAAAAATCATTAAAAAAGAAGTTGAGCAAGACCCTCAGGTAATCTTGAACTCAATTGTTGATGTAATGCGAACCTTATCAAAGGAAGAACCTCGTATTACGGTAAAACTAAATCCTTTGCAAGTTGATTTGGTTAAAACGGAATTACCTGAATACATTTCTTCAATGGGCATAGACGCAAAGATTACGGTTATAGGCGATGATTCAATTGAAGAAGGCGGATGTATCTTGAACACAAACAATGGGATTGTAGATGCGTCAATAGATACACAACTAGAAATTATTAAAGAAGCATTGAAAGGTATGTAATGGCAGCACCACAAGGTGGAGGACAACCTATAAGTGAATTTGCGTTAGCAGGGTTTGTATTGACCCTGATACTTATTTTGCTTATGGAAATGCCAAATTGGGTTATTAACTTTTCAATTAGTATGAATATTACGCTAGGGGTTGTTTTGATGATGATAGCCCTGTACGTTCAGAAACCTCTTGAATTGGCGGCATTTCCGTCAATCATTCTTCTTGGTACAATGTTCCGTTTGATTTTGTCAATTGCATCAACTCGTTTGATTTTGGCAAAAGGTGATGCCGGTGAAGTTGTATCAGCATTCGGACACTTCGTAACAGGTGGTAACATGGTTGTAGGGGTTGTAATCTTCTTAATCATTACAATTGTACAGTTCATGGTAATCACAAAGGGTGCTGAACGTATCGCTGAAGTATCTGCCAGATTTGCCTTAGATGCGATGCCAGGTAAACAAATGACAATCGACGCCGACTTTAATGCTGGGTTGATATCTCCAGAAGAAGCGGTTAAAAAACGTGAAGACTTACAACGAGAATCAAGTTTGTTCGGTTCTATGGACGGTTCTATGAAGTTCGTAAAAGGGGATACCATTGCGGGCTTGATTATTACAATCATCAACATTGTTGGTGGTTTGTGCGTAGGTTGTTTGATGAACCAAATGCCACCAGCTGATGCTGTTGCAAAATATACGATTTTAACAATTGGTGATGGTTTGTCATCACAATTGCCATCTTTATTGATGTCAATTGCAGCCGGTATTTTTATGACACGTGCTTCTGGTGCAAACTCTTTGGGTTCTGATTTGGTAGTTCAAATCACAAGCAAACCTAATCCACTATTCTTAGCCGCAGGTTTCTTAATTTTGATTGCTTTGTCAAGTCCAGTAACAGGTTTGCCTTGGTTGCCATTCATCTTGTTTGCAGCCGGTTTGATTGTTGCTGGTTTGTCTGTGCTTGTTAATGCTGACGTTCAATCTCAATTAGGGCAATTGGAAAGTGTACGTCAAAACATGCAAGACCTTGTAAACCCTAACAGAATGTATGAAAGATTAGGCGTTGACGTATTAAGTTTGCAAGTTGGTGCAGGCTTGCTTGTAATTGCAGACCCTGACCAAGAAGGTCAATTGCTTGCAAAGATTGCCGCTTTAAGACAACGTGTAACTGATGAATTAGGTTATATCTTGCCGAATATCAGAATTATGGACTCATCAGCCTTAGAAGCTAATGAATATTTGATTGCAATTCGTGGTAATACAGTTGCAACAGGTTTTGTATATCCTGGAAAATACATGGTAATTGCAGATCAATGGGATTCTGTAAGAACAGAAGTTCCAGATGATGCAATTGTAGGTGTTGACCCAACATACCAAACTCAAGCATATTGGGTTTCTGAAGAAGATGCAAAATCTACAAAAGCAATTACAGCAGTTGATGCAACCGATGTTGTAATTACTCACTTGCAAGAAATCACAAGAAAACACGTTGATGATATTATGACAAAAACTGACGTGTTAAAATTAATGGAATTGGTTCGTTCTCAAGACCCTACTCTTGTAAACGACTTAGTTCCAACAATAATTTCAACAAGTGACTTGAGAAAAATCTTTGTAAACTTGATTAGAGAAAAAGTTTCAATCAAGGATATTATTTTCATATTTGAACGTCTATGTGATTATGCGAGATTTTCAAAAGAACCAGATATTTTATCTGAACGTCTGAGAGCCGCACTAGGGCGTCAAATCTGTTTGGGAAATGTTCAAGAGGACAAGGTGCTTTATGCCTTGACACTTTCTCCGGAATGGGAAAAAGTTCTTGACGATAGCTGTCAAAGAACAGAACTTGGTACTATGTTCTTGTTAAATCCAATGCAAGTGCAAGAGCTTATTGAAACAACAGCTGCAACTTTGATGAATGCTCATCAAAATATTGGTAAACAACCTGTAATCTTGTGTTCTCCAAGAATAAGATTGCCTCTATTCCAATTGCTAGAGCGTCATATTCCAACGATTGTTGTAATTTCTTATTCTGAATTGATTACAGATATTAAGGTAGAAGCTGTTGATACAATTGGCGAAAGCTATATGCAACAAGAGCAACAAATGTAGTTGACAAATTATGATTAAAAAGTTTTTGTTATTTTTAATTAAAGTATATCAAAGTATTTCTAAATACACTCCGCCTGTTTGCAGATTTACTCCGACTTGCTCTGAATATATGCGCCAAGCTATTGTAAAATACGGCGTTTTAAAAGGTGTTTGGTTGGGTGTAAAAAGAATTTGTAAATGTCACCCCTTCCACCCAGGGGGCTATGATCCGTTACCGTAGCGCAGGTGTAGATGTATAGATGGTTCAATTTTAGATTTTTAAATGATATTTCATCTTGCCCAATAAATCCTAGATATGTTATACTTATCCCATTATGAAAAAGGTATTTAACAAAATAGCGTTAATCGCTGAAAAAATCAAAAACTTTATTTGTGCAGAACGCACAATGACTGTAATTTTTTATACTTTATTATTTTTGTGTAGTGCAGCAGTCGCACTAAAATCAAAGAATTACGACTTTGATATGTGGGCAAGACTAATTGCTGGCATGGCAATTGTTCAAACTGGTCATGTCGCAAAATTTGACTTTTATTCATATACACCAACTCATGCTTGGTATGATCATGAGTGGGGTTCAAGTGTCGTATTTTATTTGGTTAATAGTATTTTTGGACATCTAGGACTTTTATTTTTACAAGTTTTGTTAGTATTTTTAACAATGTTCTTCCTTGTAAAAACGGTTCAAGTACGTTGCGCAGACAAATATAATTATAAAAATTTATTAATATATTTTATTATATTAAACTCGTTTATGGTTACTTATTCTTCAATGATAAGATGCCATTCATTTACGTTTATGTTTTTTGCCTTTGAATTATTCATTTTAGAATTAATTCGCAAAAATGGAAACTATAAATTATTATATATCTTTCCACCATTGTTCTTAATTTGGGGTAATATGCACGGTGGTGTATGTTCAGGTTTAGGACTTTTAGCACTTTATGCAATCGGTGAAGCTCTAAACAAAAAACAATATAAATATTACATCTATACAGCGTTGGCTTGTTTTGCAACTCTATTTATTAACCCTTATGGTTATAAATACGTAATCTTTTTGATTAAAGCCGCAACAATGCCACGTCCTGATATTGTTGAATGGTGGTGGATTTTCCATAAATATAATTATAAGATATTTATGGTGTTCAAACTATCTGCCTTGTTCTACTTGTTATTGGAGTTAACAAAGGTAAGAAAAAATCCTACAAGTTTTGCAACAATTGATAAAACTAAATTTATTGTAATGTTGGTAACTTTGTATTTGGCTATTTCTCACGTAAAAATGATGCCATTCTTTGCACTAACTGCAACAGCTTATTGTTATGAAGACATCTATTTGATGTTTAAAAATTTCCATTTTCCAAAGTGGTGTATGCCTGCATTATACTTAGCTTTGTTCGGCTATTCTGTAGGAATGTTGTCGTTACACGATTATAGGTTAATGGTAAACTTCAAGACATACCCAGTAATGGAGGTTGAATTTATTCGAGCAAACCATATTAGTGGAAAACTTTTGACCAATTTTGGTATTGGTAGTTTTGCCGCATATAAACTTTATCCACAAAATAGGGTTTATATGGACGGTCGTTATGAAGAAGTTTATAACGAAGATTTGATGCAAGATTTAAGCTCAATATATACCATTGATGAAAATTTTTCTAACCTGTTTAGAAAAAATATGCCAGAAATTATTATCCTAGAAAAAGGGTATCCTTTGTATAATATCTTACAGCAAAATGGTTCTGGCTGGAACTTGGCGTTTAAGGGGATAAATTATGGAGTGTTTGTTTGCGATGCAAAATATAGACCAGATTTTGAACCGCCGAGTGCAGATTTAAAGGATTACTACAAAAATACAATCTTAAATACGATGATTACTTTTAAAGGTGAAAATAAGATTGATATTGATGCTGTAAATAGAGGCGAATATACTACAATTGTGCCAGCTGAACTTTTAGAATGGCATACACCAAAGTTTATCCAAAAACTTAAAAATATCAAAAACAAAGGTAAAGAGGCTAAAAAATAATGAAAAATGACGCTTATAAATATACCTGCATATTTGGTGGTGGCGCAATTAGAGGTGTTGCTTATGTAGGCGCATTAAAAGCCTTAGACGAATTAGGGGTAGAAATTCAGACTCTAGCAGGTTCTTCTGTTGGTTCAATTATTGCCTCTCTTTTGGCGGTTGGGTATACAACAGATGAAATTTATGAAATTATCATCGGCGTTAATTTTGACCTATTTAGAGATATTCATTTTGGTTTTGGAAAAACTTTTGCGCTTTCAAAAGGTGAAGTTTTCTTAGAATGGTTAAGAGAAGTTATTGAAAAAAAATTCTATGGTGAAAATTACAAAAAAGGTGAAAATCCTTCCGTAAAATTTAAAGATTTAGATAAAGATTTAGTAATTATTACAACCGATTTGACAAACTTTAAATGTAAGGAATTTTCAAAGCAAGAAACTCCAGATTTTGAAGTTGCAACTGCTGTTCGAATTTCTTCAAGTATGCCAGGTTTGATGTCGCCAATTAGATACGAGGATTTAGAACTTGTTGATGGCGATTTGCAAAAAAGTTGGCCTTTGTGGAAATTGTCAGAAAACTTGTACCCAAAAAATGAAAGAGTTTTAGAATTTCGTTTAGAAGGTGATTATGATAGAAACGGCAAAAATGCAATTGATTTTATAAATACAGTTTATAGTTGTGTAACTTCAATTGCGACAAAGTCTGTTGTTGAGGAATATGGTCACAAGGATAGCTTTGATTACGTTACAATCAATACTGGTGATATAGTGATTGTAGACTTTAATTTGTCTAAAAATAAACGTGAAGAATTGATTTATGCTGGATATAAACAAACTCTTGAGTATTTTAAACAAGAATTACCAATAAAAAAAGAAAAACTGTCAACAGACTATAAAAATATTTATTTATTGATTAAAAATTTAACGCATGAGCTTGGTGTTGGTAATATTCAAAAAGCAAAAAATTTTTTGGGCGAAATTTACATGGAACTTTGTGAAGTTAAGGATAATATTGATAAAAAATATTATAAAAAATTGCAAAGTGCAAAATTTAGATTTATGAATGAGCTAAAACCATCATTAATCCTAAAAAGATATAATAAAGATAGCGTAAAGTCAGTGAGAGAGGACTTTAAGCAGATAGAAGATGCAATAAAAAATCGAATAGACGAACTTGAAAAATTGAGTGAAGAACTTAAAAAAGCGGGATAATTGTTTATCTAAATATTTACACATTAGAAAAGTTTACAAAAATTTACAAAATTCTTTAGGATATAATAATAATTTGATTTTAGCATGTTCGGTTTATAGTTGTAACTGTGGTATTTTTATATAAACAATCAGTTTTTAACTTGAAAAAATCTACTCAAACCCTTATAAAACCGCTTGCAATGAAAAATTTAGCAAATATGATAAAGTAACACATTAGTTGAAAAAGGAATAACTATGTCAAAAGACGTAATCGAATTAGAAGGAACAATTTTAGAATCAATGCCAAACGCAATGTTTCGTGTAGAGTTGGAAAATGGACACGAAATATTGGCACATATTTCAGGTAAAATTAGAAAAAACTTTATTAGAATCTTACCTGGAGATAAAGTAAAGGTTGAAATGACACCTTATGACCTAACAAGAGGCAGAATTACATTCAGATTAAAATAACACATGAATATAGAAAGGTAGAACAATGAAAGTTAGAAGTTCAGTAAAGAAAATTTGTGACAAATGCAAATGTATTAAAAGAAAAGGTAGAATCGCAATTATTTGTGAAAACCCAAAACATAAACAAAGACAAGGTTAGTTTTCACGTAGTGCGCCGTGTGAGCGAAGCGAACCCAGCACGAATTAGCGCGTAGCATGTGAACGACCGTTTTACAAAGTAAAGCAGAGTGAACAACTGCGAAGCGTGGAGTGATAAACTAATAACGATGCGTAGAGTGAGTGAGGTTACGACAACAAAAGATTTTTTACAAGACTCTAGGCAAATCAAAACAAAAAGTAAAACACATTAAATAAAGGAAAAACAAATGGCAAGACTATCAGGGGTAGATTTACCTCGTAACAAAAGAATGATTATCGCATTGACTTACATCTACGGTATCGGACCAGCTAGAAGTAAAGCAATTTTAGAAAAAACAGGTATCTCAGAAGATTTAAGAACTGATGATTTAACAGATGCAGATATTAAAGTTTTAAGAGAAGAATTAAGCCACTACGAAATCGAAGGTGATTTAAGACGTTCAGTATCAATGCACATTAAACGTTTACAAGAAATCAACTCATTCAGAGGAATGCGTCACAAACGTTCATTACCTTGCAGAGGTCAAAGAACAAAAACAAACGCAAGAACTCGTAGAGGTAAAAAAGGCTTAGCAGTAACTAAAAAGAAAACTGCATAATTGAGTTTTGAGTAGGCACGACAAGTGCAAAAAGAATGTAAAAATAAATAAAAGTAGAAATAAAGGAAATAAAACAATGGCAAGACCAAAAACAACAAAGAAAAAAGAAAAAAAGAACGTATTACAAGGTGTTGTTCATATTCAATCAACATTCAATAATACAATCGTAACTTCAACAGATACTCAAGGTAATGCAATTGCTTGGGCAACAGCTGGTGCTTCAGGATTTAAGGGTGCAAGAAAAGGTACTCCATTCGCAGCACAATCAGCAGCAGAACAAGTTGCAAAAAAATCAATTGACCAAGGTATGAAAAAAGTAGAAGTTTATATCAAAGGACCTGGTTCTGGACGTGAAACTGCAATCAGAGCAATTCAAGCAGCAGGTTTGGAAATCACATTAATTAAAGACGTAACTCCAATTCCACACAACGGATGCAGACCACCTAAAAAACGTCGTGTATAGTAGATGCTAACGAGTGAAAGCACTCAAGCAAAATACCAAAGTAAAACAACAATAAAAGAAATAAAGGAAATTAGAAAAATGTCAAAATATACAGGTGCAAGAAATAAATTATTCCGTAACTTCGGAGTAAAAGACTTATCAAACAGAAAGTTAACATCTTCTATGCGTCAAACAGCTTCAGGCCAACATGGTGCAGTTAGAAAAAAACTTTCTGAATACGCATTACACTTAAATGAAAAACAAAAAATCAGATTAACATATTTAGTATCTGAAAAACAATTCTCAAGATACTATAACGAAGCAGCAAGAAGAAAAGGCGTTACAGGTACAATCTTGTTACAATTATTAGAATCAAGATTAGACAACGTATTATTCAGAGCTGGTTTTGGTATTACAAGAAAACAATCTAGACAAATCGTTAATCACGGTCACGTTCTAGTAAACGGTAAAAAAGTAAATATTCCATCATACTTATTAAAAGCTGGCGATGTAGTTACAATCAGAGAAAGAAGCCAATCTTTCTTAAAGAGCGTGTTAGAATTAATCGACATGCCATGTGAATCAGCATGGATTACAAAAGATGCAGGCGCATTAAAAATTACTTTTGACAGAGTTCCAGAAAGAGAAGAACTTGACTCTGAATTAAAAGAACAACTTGTAATCGAATATTATTCAAAATAGTCAGTAAAAACTAACTAATTGAAGATATTTAAAACGTTGCTACAAATCCAAAAAATTAGGAGAAAATAAGAAAATGGAATTAAAAATTAAAACAGTAAATACAACAACTGATTCAGACGGTTCTCAATACGGTAAATTCGTTATTGAACCTTTAGCAAAAGGTTTTGGTAACACAATAGGTAACTCTTTAAGAAGAGTATTGTTATCAAGTCTAGAAGGTACAGCCGTAACATCTGCAAGAATTGAAGGTATTACTCACGAATATACAGCAATTCCGGGTGTATTAGAAGACGTTATTGACGTAATGTTGAACTTAAAAGGTTTAGTAATCAAAACAGATTCAAAAGAACCTCAACACTTAAGATTAGACATTGATACAGCAGGTCCTGTACTTGCAAGTGATATTCAATTACCAGCTGGCGTAAAAGTTGTAAACCCAGATTGGTTAATTTGTACAATTGCTGATGGTGGTAGCTTCCACGCAGATATCGTTGTAGAAACAGGCAAAGGCTATGTTGCTCACGATGTACCAAGAGATGCAAAAGCTGGCGCTTCAATTGATATGTTACCAATCGACGCAGCATTCATGCCAATCAGACGTGTTGCATACAATGTTGAACCAACTCGTGTAGGTGATTCAATTGATTTCGATAAAGTTACATTAGAAATTTGGTCAAACGGTTCAATTGATGTAACAACAGCATTATCTCAATCAGCACAATTATTAATTGACCACTTTATGCAAATCGCTGCAATTTCTGGTCAACCAGTAGTTGTAAATCAACCAAGCCAAGTTGTAGAAGATACAAAAGACGAAGCTGAAGAACCAACAACTTCAATTACAATTGAAGAATTGGAATTATCAGTAAGAGCTTACAATTGCTTAAAAAGAGCAAGCATCAACTCAATGGCTGAATTGTTAAAGAAATCAGAAAATGACTTATTAAACATTAAAAACTTTGGTAAAAAATCTTCAGATGAAGTCATCGAAAGATTACACCACTTTGGTTTAGACTTAGCTCCAAGCCCAGAAGTACCAGAAGAAGAAATGGTTTAATAATTAACTTTAAAAAGAACAAAAATAATATATAAAGGAAAAAACAATGAGACACTTAACAAAGAAACATACGCTAGGCAAAGCTCAAGACCAAAGAGATGCTCTATTGCGTGCTTTAGCTACTGAGTTATTAACTCACGGCGAAATTAAAACAACATTGGCAAGAGCAAAAGCATTAAAGCCTTATGTTGAAAGTTTAATCACTTTAGCAAAAAAAGGTGACTTAAACGCACGTCGTCAAGCAGCAAAATTTATTTACGATAAAGAAATCGGTAAATACATTGATGTTGCAACAGGTGAAGTATTTGAAACAGTAGAAGAAGGTAAAAAATTACCAAAACAAACTGTTTTAAGAAAATTATTCTGTGTAATCGGTAAAAAATATACAGACCGTAACGGTGGTTACACAAGAATTTATCACTTACCACCAAGACGTGGTGATGCAAGCGAAATGGCATTAATTCAACTTGTATAATAATGACCCGATATGCGTTTTTAATACAATATCAAGGTAAAAATTATGCAGGTAGCCAAATTCAATTAGAACCAAATGGCTTAGAACAACCCAATCCAACCATTCAAGGACTACTTGAAAAGGCAATATGCACATTCAGCGGAGTTCAACCAACTTCGGATAATCCAAGACCAATAAAAACGGTCTTTTCCGGAAGAACTGATGCAGGGGTTAACTCAATCGGACAAACGGTTCATGTTGATTTAGATAACAATATTGTTGCTTCTAAGTTTATCAATTCAATAAATGGACTATTACCGAAAGATATATCAATCTCTGATGTACGCAAAGTCGACAGTTCATTCCACGCTCAAAAATCAGCAAAGAAAAGGTATTATAGATACGTTTTTGTAAACAGAGAACAACGCAAGGCGTTTGATGGCGATTTGTTGAGAGTAGAAAATAGCTTGAATATTGAAAGAATGAATAAAGCACTAAGTTACTTGGTAGGCGAACATGATTTCACAAGTTTCAAGAATTCTGGAAGTTCAAATCCATATACAGTTTGCGAAATCTCAGAAGCGAATTGTTACAGGCACGAAGACCTAATTATATTAGATATTTCTGGAAACAGATTTTTGTACAATATGGTTAGAATAATAGTCGGAACGCTGTTGGATATTGAAAGGAATGATAAAACACCTGAATTTATGGACAAGGTTTTAAAAGCTAAAGACCGTAAACAAGCAGGAAAAACGGTTAGTCCAAGCGGATTAACATTATTGAAAGTAGAATACTAAAAAAATATAAATGGAGAAAAAAGCATGAAAACTTATTCAGCAAAACCTCTAGAAGTAGAAAGAAAATGGTACGTAATCGACGCAACAGATGAAATCTTAGGTCGTTTAGCAGTACGTGTTGCTAATATTTTAAGAGGTAAACACAAACCAGAATATACACCAAACGTAGATACTGGTGATTTTGTTATCGTAATCAATGCTGACAAAGTAAGAGTTACAGGTAACAAAGAAACTGACAAAATTTACTACCACCACACAATGTATCCAGGTGGATTGAAATCAGCAAGTTTCAAAGAATTAATGGAAAAAGATCCAAGATTAGCAATTGAAAAAGCTGTAAAAGGTATGCTTCAACACAATACTTTAGGTGCTGAACAATTTAACAAATTGAAAGTTTACGCAGGCGCAGAACATCCGCATGCTGCACAAAAACCTATCGTATTAGAAAAGGAGGCTAAATAATGGCAACAAATAAAGAAGTTATGGCAACAGGTCGTAGAAAGACATCAATCGCCGTAGTAAAACTTGTAAAAGGTAAAGGTCGTATTTTTGTAAACGGTAGAAAATTATTAGACCACATTGGAAATAGACCTGCTATCGAAATGATGGTATTCCGTCCATTAGTTTTAACTGAAAATCAAGACAAATATGATGTAAGAGTTAAAGCAGTAGGTGGCGGTGTTGTTGCTCAAGCTGGTGCTATCAGACACGGTATTGCAAGAGCATTGGTAAAAGTTAACGAAGAATACAAATCAGTACTAAAATCAGAAGGTTTGTTAACTCGTGACCCACGTGTAAAAGAACGTAAAAAATACGGTCAAAAAAGAGCAAGAAAAAGATTCCAATTCTCAAAACGTTAATCTTTTATTGTTCAGAAATTTTCTGCATACATTATATACAAACGGCATGCCAAAGGCATGCCGTTATTTGTATTTATACTATACGTTACTCCGCCGACTCCCCGAATAGTTCAATCCCGCATGAATACTGAATAGGCAATTTTTTCTAACAAAAATACTTAATATAAATGTAAGCGATAAGCAAACAAACAATTTAATAAAAAGGATAGAAAGAATATTAGCACATTAATTTATATGTGCTGATAATAACAAAGATTTTTATACTCTCTCTCTTAATATCCTCGTGTTTATTTAATGTTCGTCAACAATCTTGACGAACTTTTTATTGCGTTTTTTCGGTAGTAGAAGGTCAGGCATTGCCTGACATATAAGCTATCTCAACAAAAAATTACCTAAGGTGTTATCCTTCTTTTTTAATACTTGCAGTAATTGCGTCTATGATTCGTTTAACTTCAACGACTTCTATATTTTTAAATTTTTCTTTAATATTGTTTGATGCAGGTACAATTGCACGCTTGAAACCTAGTTTTTGTGCTTCATTGATGCGTTTTTCAAGGTCGTTTACAGGTCTAATTTCTCCTGATAACCCTATTTCACCGATGAGAACTGTTTTCATATCAGCTGTAATGTCGTTTAAACAAGTCGTAATTGCGATTGCGATACCTAAGTCTGCTGCTGGTTCTGAGATATCAATTCCGCCGATAACATTTACGTAAACATCTTGTTTTGAAAGGTTTAAACCAACACGTTTTTCAAGTACCGCAAGAATTTGTAATACTCTTGAAGTATCTACACCGTTTGCGACTCGTCTTGGGCTTGGGTAAGGTGTTACTCCAACAAGCGCCTGAATTTCGAGTAACAAAGGTCTTGTACCTTCATTTGTAACTATGATTACGCTACCAGGAGTTGCGATGTGGTTTTCGTTAAGGAAAATTTCGCTTGGGTTTGTAATTTCTACCAAACCGTTTGAGTGCATGTCGAACATTCCGACTTCTGAGGTTGTTCCAAAACGGTTTTTAACAGCTCTAAGCATTCTGTAAGACTTGTATTTGTCGCCTTCAAATTGAATTACAGCATCTACCATGTGCTCCAAAACTTTTGGACCTGCGATGTTTCCTTCTTTTGTAACATGTCCAATAACGATTATCGTAATATTTTCGCTCTTTGCAATTTGCATTAAAACATTGCAACACTCACGAACTTGGCTAACACTTCCTGCTGAGGACGAGATGTTATCTGTATAAATAGATTGAATACTGTCGATTACAAGTACATCAGGCTTTAAATCTTTTATTTGAGCTCTAATCAATTCCAAATTAGTTTGTGGGTAGATATACAGGTTATCGGTATGAATACCTAATCTTTCCGCTCTAAGTTTAACTTGACTTGCGGATTCTTCCGCTGATGTGTATAAAACTTTTTTGTTTTGCTTGCAAAGTTCACCACTTGTTTGAAGGATTAAGGTTGATTTACCAATACCAGGATCTCCTGCCAGCAATACTAGAGAACCTTGAACTAAGCCACCACCAAGAACTCTATCAAATTCTGAAATATTTGTGCTAACTCTCACGCTATCATCAAGCGTAATTTCATTTATAAGTTTAGGTTTTTCTGTATTCAAAAAGTCTGTAACAGACGAATTTGAAGTTGATTTTGTTTCAACCTCTTCTATAATAGAACCCCAAGCACCACATGCTGGACATTTGCCCAAATAACCAGAGGTTTCGTATCCGCACTCTTGACAGACGTATTTTGATTTAACCTTTGTTTTTGCCATAGCTTTATTATAAGCTAAACATTCATGATTTTACACAAGCGTTTAACCAATTTTTTCATAAAATCTGTTTGGTTTATCTGTATGTCACGGTAATATTGGTTGTAATTTTTAATAATATTTTTGGGTAATTCTTTACCCTGCTCTAAAGTGTGCGCAAGTTGTTCAAGGTAACTATCTTGTGCATCTTTGTAATTCAAGTCTCTACGGCGCAAATCTTCATCGGCTTCTCTATGAACAAGAGCGTGATAAGCACTTTTAATAGAAGGATCTTTTGCATCATGCGGAAACCTTTTAATCGCTTCACGCACAATAATCCTATCGGTTAAAACTTGAATAATCAGCCTACCGATATACCTTCGAGCTTCAATTGTATTTTGAAATTCAACCATTTTAAAATGTGTGATTAAACTAAATCAAGACATTCAGCTTCAATAAATCTAATCATTTTAACAGCATCGTTATCAAAGAATTGTCTAGAAAGTTCTTTAATAGCTGAAGAAGCCATTTCATTCTTATCCATAACGGTTTTGTAGAAGAATTTTTTACCAGCTCTGTATCTTACTAACAAGTCTTTAGAACTTAATCTGTCCATTACAGTTTTAACAGTTGTATAAGCTCTTTCTAAGCCATTTGCTGACATGTTATCAACAACATCTTTAACAGAGATGTTCATATCTTCGTCGATAGCTTGTAATTTCCAGATTGAATTTAAAATTTCAAATTCTAATGTTCCTAATGACATTTTTTAAACCCCTTTATTTTTAATACTTAAAAAATTCTATTACAATGATAATAGAAACAAAATACAAAATCAAGGGATTTGTAACATTTATTATTAATTAAAATCCATAACGCCTTCAATCGGTTCACCCAAGTAGATTACACGTCCATAACTTCTTCTGTTGTTAGACGAAGTTGTTGGTTTTTTGTAATCTGAGCGGGTGTAAAAAGTTGAATCGTTATTGTTGTCAAAATAGTTTGTTTTTGCGGGTTGGCTACTAGAATTCATGAAAAACATAGGTGAACACGCAGCACAAAAGGCTGAAAACGTTACAAAACCAATAATTACTTTTGCAATTTTGTCTTTCATACGGCGCTCACTTTTTCTGGGGGATAGCTAGTTGTCGAGTGAAAAACTCTCCAATAATAATATGCCCATGTACTAGCACTTTTAAACTAGCCCAATAGTAGGATTTTTATTTTAATTCTTTTGGACAAAATATATTTTCAAAAATTACGCAAAAAAAAGCCTGTATTCTTTTGAATTCAGGCACATGTTTTGATAAAACATTTTAAAAGGTAGGTAGTGTAAGTGTGAGTTAGTTAGGTAGTTAGTGTGTGTATGTTAAAAAACTTTTTTAACAACTCTCTCTTAATAAATAAACTAATTAAGTTTTAAATCTAATTTGTTATTAAATGCAACCATGTTCATATAAGAAAATAACATTTCCGATCTATCTACGAATTCAGGTTGTGGATTAATATCTGCATTTTCATTTAATCTTGAATTTGTTGTACCAACATTTGTGTTTAATTTTAATTCTTGTACTGTCATACTCTAACGCCTCATAATCTCTTTATCACTCTTACCCCTATATAAAGTATTTTGAAAAAGTCGAATTTCAGCATGTGAGTTTTTTGTTACATTTGTTTACAAAGGGGCGAAAACCATGATTAAAAGGCAATTTTCATGGTTTTGATGTTTTTATATAAGTAAGTAATAATAAATTTTTGGTAAAAATGGTTAACGGTATCAATTCACAATCAAATATTTATGCATTAAAAGATTTAATTAATCTTGCAAAATACGCTAATGGCGTACCATTGACTGATGATGCAACAAAACTAACTGTTAGCCAAGTATCTTCATACCCAACAATGATGTGTTTGTATGAAGGTTACGAATGGATTAGAGACAATAGAGGTCAATATAAACAAGCATTTAAAGCTGTTACTGACAATGGTAAAACAGCTCATAATATTTTAAAACAACACGGCGCAAAAGGTGTTTTCAGAGTTGCTGATGCAAAAGAAATTTTAGCAAATATTCCAGAAGCTGAGGCTTTAAAAACATTATCAACACAAACTCAAGATTTATATAAAAACGCTCAAAAATTAGCAGAAGCAGTTAAAGCAAATCCATCAAACAAGGATATTGCGAAACAAGCTTCTCAAATGCTAGCAAAAGCAAACGCTGCATCTTATGCTGAAATGGCAAAAGGTACAGGTTTGTATCAAAAATTTAAAAATGCAACAGGCATTACAAAAGTTGGTCAAGCAACTCGTAACATGGCTGCAAAATCATCAACTTTCAAAACTTGCTTAGATGCTTATAACAACGAATCAGGCAACTTCATGCTAGTTATGGAAGGTGGCGTTGAAGCGTTTACTACGGTTATACCTACATTCAAAAAATTAGGTTTTAAACGTGGTATGAAACAATTGGGTCGTTCAACTGCAAGAGTATTTACATCAGTAGCAGGTTGGGTAGCAGGTTCAGCTGTTGGCTCAAAAATCGGCGAAGTTGTTGGTTCATTAGTGGGTAATACAAAAGCTGGCGCAGTAGTTGGTGCTATCGCAGGCAGAGTTGGTTCATACATCGCTGGTACAGTTGGTCAACATTATGCAAACAAGGCTGTAACAAAAGTTTTGGGTAAAACAGAATTGGAAAAAGCTCAAGAAGAAGATTGCGTAAAAATTGCTCAAGCAGCTCAAGAAGACCCAGAAGTATTTGATGCATTAATTCAACAAGCGGCAGAAAGATTAGTAAATGAAGGCGAAGATACAGCAGAATCAAAAGCTGTAAACCAAGTTTTAAGAAACTTAGTAGCTCAAAAAGATGCAGCAGGTCCTCAAGAATCAAGAATGATGACAAGAGCAGAAATGAAAGCTTATGCTGACAAATTAGCAGACCAACCTGTTTCAAATCCAATTGCACAACAAACAACACAAGCAACACAAACAACTAATAACAATAAAAAATCTGGTTATACAGGTTATATTCCATCATCTGATCCAGCACCAATTAAGCCAGAACCTCAACAAGTTGCAGTTCAACCAGCTCAACAACAAGCAAGAAAAGCTGAAGATGAAATGACTCCAGAAATGAAGGCTTTATTAAAAAGAGCTGACAGAGTTATTGCAAACGGTTCAAGATATTTAAATTTAAAATAAAATAAAAATAATAAGTTTTAATATTATAAAAATCCCGATATGATTGTCTTTAAAGATTTAAGTGTCGGGATTTTTTATTGCAAAAATAGATTTAATATAGAGGTGTGATAAAAGGAGAGGGGAATTTTATTATGTTAAATCCGATAAAAATTCTTTTAGTAGAAGATCAAAAACTTATGAGGATAGGAATCAAAGCACTTTTTGAGGAAAACAATGAGCAATTAATATTTAAAGAAGCAGAGAGTGCAAGAGAGGCGATAGATACGGCAAAAACCTTTAAACCACATGTTGTTCTTATGGATATAGGATTACCAGATATGTCAGGGATTGAGGCTGCAAAAAGAATAATGGCAGATAATAAAAAGGTGAAGGTTATAATGCTTACATCTCATTCGAGTGCTAAAGAAGTAGAGGATGCGCTTGCGGTAGGCGCAAGCGCATATGTGCTTAAGGATATTACTGCTGAAAGCCTTATGGTAATTGTGAAAACGATTAATGAAGGTGCTATGTGGTTAGATCCTCAAGTTGTTCCTTATATTAGAGATAAAAATGCTGCGGTTATTCCTGCAAGACAGGTTACAAGGGCTGCTTTTAGAGAGCAACATGCAAACTTGACACAAAGAGAATACGAGGTCTTAAAACTTGTCGTTGACGGAAAATCAAATTCAGAAATTGCTAAAGACCTTACTATATCAGAGCATACAGCGAAGGCACATGTTTGTAATATTATTCAAAAACTTGTAGTAGATGATAGAACTCAAGCGGCAGTAAAGGCTTTGAGAGAGGGGCTAGTCTAATGATTGTCTTGAAAGTAATAGTTTTACTTATTTTTAGCCACCTGACTATATTATTAAATAAGAGTGTGATGTATAAATAGTATATGAATAAAGAGAATGATGTTTTATTTTTGGATTTTGTAAAGGCAAAAGCAGTTTGCAAGCTATGCCGTGCGCAGAATTTAAACGATAGAAAAATTCAAGATAAAAAAAAGATTATAGAAGATATTACATCTGGCAAGATTAATATATTTATTCTAAATCACAGTATGCCTAAATATACAGAATGTATGTGTGCTCTAACGCATTTTAATAAACCTTGTATGAAGGATTGTGTATGTAAAGAGTTGAATGCTTCAATACAAGACACCCACCTTTGGAGCTTGCTAGATGTATAAATATATAATGAATGAAGATATATAAATAATTTGACTATAAATTAAAAAACAATAAAATAAACTTAGGGTAGTACCTATCACACCCACCCACACACGTTTTACTAAGAAATCAGTGGAAAGGGGGTGATAAAATGACAATAATAATGAAAACCGCTATCATTGCGGTAATAGCGGTTTTACAAATTCTATTATTACTGTTCTAGGGTACTAAGTCAAGCTCTAAGGAAAATCCACTTCTTTAGGGCTTGCCCCTATGCATACATTATTTACGATTTTTCACTAAAAGTCAAGAGGTTTCAATTTATAATGCAAAACCTTATGTCATTCTGAACTTGTTTCAGAAACTTAAAAAAGTAGGTCAGGCATTGCCTGACGCCTCTTATCCTAACGCATGAGCCTTTTCTGCGGTCTTTCTAATTACTTCTGCAAAAAGATTAGAACTATTTAACGCCTTCATTTCACTAACTCCAACTTCTGTACAACCGCCTTTTGTTGCGACACTTGCGACAAGCTCGGGTACTGTTTTTGTTGTGTTTTGAACCATTTTTGCAGAACCAATAGCTGTTTGTAGAGCAAGTATTAAGGCTTTTTCGTAATCAAGTCCAAGTTTTGCGCCAGCTTGTGCAATGTCCTCAAAAATTTGATAGAAGAATGCAGGACCAGAACCTGAAATTGCAGTTACAATGTCAATTTGTTCTTCTGTAACAGTGACAACCTTGCCAACTTGAGAAAGCATTTCTGTAACAAATTTTTCTTCTTTTTCTGTTGCAAGTTTACCTAAACAAATTCCGCACATACCTTCTGAAACAAGCATTGGAGTATTTGGCATAACTCTTACAACAGGGGATTTATCAACAATATTTTCTATTTTAGCAGTGCTTACACCAGCTGCGATAGAAATAATAAGTTTTCCGTTAACTTCGTTCTTGATTTCTTGTAATACTTCTTCAATTTGGTTAGGCTTTGTTGCTAAAACGATTATTTCAGAATCTTTTGCGATATCTTTGTTGTTTGTGATAACTTTTATTTTCAAAATTTTACTTTTAGCAGAGGCTGATTTGTCTGTGTGAGTTGTAGCATGAATGTCTGAAGTGTGCATAAAGCCTGAGCTTAAAAGTCCTTTAATAATTGCACTTGCCATTTCTCCACAGCCCATAAATCCTAATTTGTTACTCATTGTTACCCTACCTTATATTTTTAGTTGACTAAAATCTTTTTTTCTTTTACTATAAAAATAATAATATAAAAGTAAGCGAAAAGGAATACAAAAATGAAACGCACACTAGAAGGAACAAAAGCTAAAAGACAAAACGTAAGCGGTTTCAGAGCTAGAATGGCTACTGCTGGCGGACAAGAAGTATTAAACAGACGTCGTGCAAAAGGTAGACATAAATTAGCAATCTCAGCTTCAAAACGTGCTTAGTCGAGTTTATAGATTAAAAAAGAATTCAGCATTTACAGCTACATATAGGGTGAAAAATTCTTTTTACCTTAATGGTGTGGCTGTTTTTGTCGGTTTAAAAAAGAAAAATCCCGACGATGTTACAAAAGTTGGTTTTGTTGTGAGTAAGAAAACTCACAAACGTGCGGTAAGACGAAATCGCTTGAAAAGATTGATGCGTGAAAGTTATAGATTGATGCTTAAAGCAAACAACTTGGGTAATTCAAATTTATATATGTCACTAATTTTTGTCGGGCATGAAAAAGCGTTAGGTAAAAGTTTTTCAGAAATTCAATCAACAATGGAGGCTTTGATAGCGAAAATTAATGATTGATGGAATTATTACGCCAGATTTACAAGATTTAGACGAGGTTATGCCTCATGCCCCTTATCCTGTTTATCCAACAGGACAAAAAGATGCAGATAAAAGCCATGTTCGTTATGCAGCACCAGATGATCAGCACCCAACCTTGTCGATTGTTGACCCAATAGTAGATAAATATGGCGAACCTGTTATAATGCCAGGACATTACAAATTAGACTTGTCTCTTGATAAAACACATATTTTGTTTATACAGGCTTATGACGTGGTTGCAAGAGTTCCTGTCTTTAAGCTGGAAGAAGATGAAACACAGGCGCAAAAACAATACGATAAAAAAGAGCAGAAAAAGGCTAAAAAAGAAAAGAAAAAGCGAGAAAGAATTGCAAAAAAATATGATGAATTTGGTTTAAAACCTAAGCCCGAATATATTTATTCAAACGCAGAAATGCAATATGTTCAAGACGGTGGATACTTGCTTATAAAGTACGAAATGGGCTCAATTCGAGCATGGGGCGCAATAAAACAAGATAACTATTGATTTTTAAAATATTGCATGATAAAATAAGGGCACAAAATACATAAACATTGAAGGTGGTGAAAAAACGATGCCAGAAATTAAAGTAGGCGAAAACGAATCAATCGAAAGCGCATTAAGACGTTTTAAGAAAAAAATTCAAAAAGCCGGCGTTTTATCTGAAGTAAAAAAACGTGAACGCTATGAAAAGCCAAGCGTAAAAAGAAAACGCAAATCTGAAGCAGCTCGTAAGAGAAAAGTTTAAGATAATACAAAAGACACTCGATATCATCGGGTGTCTTTTATTATTTACAAAAAATTAATGTTATACCCTATTTGATATGAGAGTTTTTAATAAAATAATTATTTAATTATACCAAATTATACCATTTTTGATGTACTAAATTTGTCTGACTTAAAGCGTACGTATTTTTACGTACGCTTTTTTACGGACAAGCATACCTAAAATAAAATGAATATAGCTCTTATAAAGTTTTATTTTGCCTT
>SAMEA104315421__coassemble_678_pt1 | contig 35951 bp, 33 predicted proteins | sample SAMEA104315421__metabat2_low_PE_020 | metagenome-assembled genome bin SAMEA104315421 (sample SAMEA104315421) | gut metagenome | biome: Monkey gut; feature: monkey-associated habitat; material: faeces | place: China | collected 2013
ATATTATTTAATTCTCTTTTATTAAATCTTTTATAACTTCACCTGCAATAATCAAGCCCACAACAGGAGGTACAAAAGCCGTACTTCCTGGTATTTGATGTTTTACTGTACATTTTCTTGTTCCTGGTGGGCATACGCAGTGATTTTTACAACTTACTGACATATCCTCTTTTGGTTTAATTGGCAATTCTTTTGAGTAAACAACTTTTACACCCTTTATCTTACGTTTTTTTAACTCAGTTCTAATGACTTTTGCTAATGGACAAACTGATGTTTTTGAAATATCTGTAACCTCAAACCTAGTTGGATCAAGTTTGTTTCCAGCACCCATAGCACAAATTATTGGAGTTCCAACAGCTTTAGCTTTTTCTATTAGTGATAATTTGCCAACAACCGTATCAATTGCATCAATTACATAGTCGTATTGACTAAAATCAAATTCATTCTCGGTTTTTGGAGTATAAAAGGTTTGATGAGTATTTACTACACAGTTTGGGTTAATATCTAAAATACGCTCTTTTGCAACTTCGACTTTATATTTACCAACTGTTGAACGAGTTGCATAAAGTTGTCTATTCAAATTTGTAATGCAAACTTTGTCATCGTCAACAATATCTATTGTACCTAATCCGCTTCTTACAAGGGCTTCCACTGCATAAGCACCAACTCCACCAATACCAAAGACAATAACTCTAGAATTAGCAAGTTTTTCTAGCGCTTCTTTACCTAATAATAATTCTGTTCTTGAAAATTGATTTAACATTTTAGCTTAACTCCATTTACACATAAAAGATTACAATAAAATTTTCTCATTGACAATCAATCAACATCTATTACATAATTAAATTATTGAAAGGCAAGGTAATACAAATGGGAAAAGTTATTTTAACAGGTGATAGACCAACAGGGAAATTACATATTGGTCACTATGTAGGTTCATTGAGAGAACGTGTAGCACTTCAAAATGAAGGTGGGTTCGACAAAATTTATATTATGATTGCAGATGCACAAGCACTTACAGATAACGCAGAAAATCCTCAAAAGGTTAGAGACAATATTATTGAAGTAGCATTAGACTATTTAGCTTGTGGACTTGACCCAAATAAATCTACAATTCTTATTCAATCAATGATTCCAGAGCTTACAGAGTTAACTTTTTACTACATGAACCTTGTTACAGTTGCAAGAGCACAAAGAAATCCAACAGTAAAATCAGAAATTAAAATGAGAAACTTTGAAAACAACATTCCTGTTGGTTTTTTAGCATACCCAATTAGCCAAGCTGCAGACATTACAGCCTTTGGCGCAACAACAGTTCCTGCTGGTGAAGACCAAAAACCGATGCTTGAGCAATGTAGAGAAATTGTTCATAAATTTAATACTTTATACGGAGAAACTCTTGTTGAGCCGAATATCTTATTACCAAGAAATAGCGCTTGCTTACGACTTCCAGGGCTAGACGGCAAAGCAAAAATGAGCAAGTCTTTAGGCAATTGCATTTATTTATCTGATGAACCACAAGACATTAAAAAGAAAATTATGTCAATGTTTACTGATCCAAATCACTTAAGAGTGGAAGACCCCGGTGAAACAGAGAATAATCCCGTATTTATATATCTTGATGCTTTCTGCAAAGATGAACATTTTAAAGAATTTTTACCAGAATATAACAATCTTGATGAATTAAAAGCTCACTACCAAAAAGGTGGCTTAGGTGATGTTAAAGTTAAGAAATTTTTGAACAATGTTATTCAGCAAGAACTTGAGCCGATAAGAACTCGCAGAAAAGAATGGGAAACAAAAACATCTGAAGTTTATGAAATCTTGAAACAAGGCACAGCAGAAGCTAAAAAAGTCGCAGAACAAACATTATACAACGTTCGTAGTGCAATGAAAATTAACTATTTTGATTAAAAGTTATCTTTTATTTAATTTTGAATAACAACTAACTCGTGTACAAGTGCGTATACAGCAGCTTGCAAGCGATTGTTTACAGAAAGTTTTTCGTAAATAGAACTAACGTGAGCCTTAATTGTATGAGTTGTAACGGTTAATTCTTTTGCAATTTCTTTATTTGTTAGTCCGAGAGTAACTAACTTCAAAACATCTAACTCTCTTTCAGTTAAATCTACCATATTTTAAGCTCCCTAAGCGACAACGCTTATATTCTCATTATTCTACTTTACATTAGATATGTCAATATAAATATTATGAATAGCATAGAAAGCACATAAAAACTAAGTTTTAGGCATAACAAAAACCTTTAATATCTTGTAACAATTTATGTACGCATTAGGTACTTTATTATATATATTACCTAACGGGTGGTTTAAAATAAAGGTTATATGGGCTATCGTATTGTTAGTCAACAGAGAGGCTAACAATATACGATGGTCGATAAAAAGTTTATAGCAGATAAGATTAAAGAATTTCGTAAAAAAGCTGGACTGACTCAAACTGAATTAGCTCAAAAAATAGGCATTGGCGAAAAACAAATCAGCAAAATTGAAAATTATACTAATTTACCATCTCTAACAACATTCTTTAAAATTATTGACTATTTAAAAATAGATATTTCTGAATTCAAGATTAATACAATTCCGCTTGTAAATAAAAATAGATTAGAGCTTGAAAAATTCATATATAGCTCGACAGAAGACGAACTAGAATTTTTAGTTGGAGTTGTAAAAAACTTGAAAAAATATATGAATAATAAAAAAATTTAGCTTGCAATATATAGTATCTTAAATAAATTTATAAAATAATATCTCTTAATAAGCGTTATTAGAAAATATATACATATTTTTCGTTTATTGTATAATATTCTCATAGGTATAAATAGACACGGAAAGATATATTATGAAATTAAATTCAACTCAAGCAAAAAATTCATTCAAATATGGTTGGTTAATGTCTCGTATATGGCCATACATTAAACCATATTGGTTTAGAATTTTATTAACATTTATGGTAGCCATTCCTTTAGGGTTATTAGACGGTGTAACTGCATTTGCACTAAAACCATTTATGGATTATGTAGTTGGTAAACAAGATTGGGTATTCCACATTTTTAGCCACGAATACACTCTAACATGGCAATTATTTGCTTTCTTAATCCCATTCCTTGTTGTTGCTTTTGCCGCAGTTCAAGGTTTGTTGAGATACTTAAATGAATACTTATCAGCTTGGACTAGCCAACATATTACAAATGATGTTAAAATTGATTTGTTCCATAAATTAATTTATATGCACCCTCAATTTTTTGATGAAAACTCTTCAGGTGTAATTATTCAAAGATATATGAACGACCCTCAAACTGCTTCAGCGGGTATTATTGACCAAATCAAAACAATTACAACAAGTTTGTTTGGGGCATTAGGTTTAATAGCAGTAATGCTTTACAGTTCTTGGAGATTAGCAATCGTTGGTGTTTTAGTTCTTAATGTTGCTTTCTTACCAGTCGCATTAATCAGAAAAAGAATTAAATCTGCTTCTAATAAAAATATGGTAATTGGCGGTAATATTACAACTAATATCAACGAAACATATAGCGGTAACAAAGTTATGGCAGCTTACGGTTTACAAGAACGTCAAGAAAAAGATTTTGTTACTCAAGTTTGGAATTCTTTTGATGTTAATATGTCATTAACAAAACGTGCAGGCTGGATGTCACCAATTATGTACTTAATTGCATCTGTTGGTATCGCATTAGTTTTAGCTTATGGTACTCACTTAATCAATTCTGGCATAATGACAGCAGGTTCATTTGCATCATTCGTAACATCATTATTATTACTTTACAAACCAGTTAAAACATTAGGTAATACATTAACAAGTATCCAAAATATCTTCGTTGCAATGGGTCGTGTATTTGAATTATTCGATGTAAAACCTGAAATTACAGATGCACCTGATGCAATTGAAATGAAATCTCTAGATAGAGACATAAAATTTGAAAATGTAGAATTTGAATACGTTAAAGATGTTCCTGTTATCAAAAACTTAAACTTAACTGTAAATAAAAATGAAACTCTAGCAATAGTTGGTAATTCAGGAGGCGGAAAATCAACTCTTGTAAACTTATTACCTAGATTTTATGATATCAAATCGGGTTCAATTAAATTTGACGACGTAGATATTAGAAAATTCACCCTAGACTCATTAAGAAGAAACATCTCTATGGTATTCCAAGATAATTTCTTATACTCAGGAACTATTAAAGAAAACATCTTAATGGGCAACGCAAATGCAACTGAAGAAGATTTAAATAATGCAATTGAATATGCACATTTACAAGATGTTATTGCGGAACTTCCTGACGGCTTAGAAACAATGTTGGGTGAAAGAGGGTTAACTCTTTCTGGTGGTCAACGTCAACGTGTTGCAATTGCTCGAGCAATGATTAGAAAAGCTCCTATCGTTATTTTGGACGAAGCTACAAGTGCGTTAGACAATGAATCCGAAGCATTGGTTCAAAAAGCTATTGATAACTTAATGCAAAACAGAACAGTATTCATTATTGCTCACAGATTATCAACAATTAAGAATGCAGATAGAATCGCTGTTATCAACGAAGGTGAACTTGTAGAACTTGGCACTCACGATGAATTAATGGCAATTGAAAAAGGTTCATATAAAGCATTATACGAAATGCAATTCCGTTCTCAAGAAGAAGCTGTTAAATAGGGTTTTTATGAGCGAAAAACAAAAAATTTTAATAATCAGATTATCTTCGCTAGGTGATGTTATATTTAACATTCCCTTAGCGAATGTTTTAAAACAAAATGGTTATGAAATTTCGTGGCTTGTCGGCGAAAAAGGATTAGATGTCATTCAAAACAATCCTTGCGTTGATAAAGTTTTCTTTGCTCCTGTTGAAAAATGGAAAAAAAATAAAAATATTTTTCAAAATATACAAGAAATGCTTTCAATCATAAAAGACCTTCGCAAAGAAAATTTTGATATCGCAATTGATTCTCAAATGCTTATGAAAAGTATTCTTTGGACAAAATTCTGTGGGGCAAAAAGAAGGATTATTGCACGAGATGCTAAAGAATTTTCAATTATTGGTGCAAATGAAATCATACCCGCAATAAAAGATAAATTTAACAGAAATATGGTTAATGCAAATCTAAGATTTGCTCAATACTTAGGGCTTAACACTGAAAAAATAACGGTAACACTTCCCCCCTCAAGTGAAGAAGTTATTTCAAAAATAAACGATTTATTGAAAGAATTGGATTATTCTAAACCAATTGCAGTTGTTGCACCAACCACAACTTGGATTGGAAAACATTGGGACAAAGAAAATTGGAAAGACTTGATAAAAAGAATTGAAAAAGACTATACGCTTATTTTTACTGGCACTAAAAAAGATGAAGATTATATCAATTATATTGGTGGCGATAGACATTTAAGCCTTGCAGGTAAAACTAATTTAAAGGAATTTATCGAAGTTCTACGCAGAGCCGATTTAGTTATTTCACTTGATAATGGTGCAACTCATCTTGCTTGGGCAACACAAAAACCAAAAGTATTATCTATCTTTTGTTGTACACCACAAGGTCTTTATGCGCCTATTGATGAAAAATGTTTAACAGTTTCAACTACGACATGCACACCATGTCATCATAGAAAATGTAAATTAAAAAATAATAAATATATTTGCACAAAATCACCCTCAGTTGACGAGGTTATAAAAGGCTTAAATAAACTAATATCAATACCTTAGCGAATTGTAACAAATTGTTAACCAGAACAATAGAATTACTAAACTTTTAGTAATTAATTCCGATATATAGCATGTAATTGATAGAGTCATAGGGGTTATGTGATATGAGTTCAAATATTCCTTCAATACAAAATATAGGTGACATAGACTTAAGCGCAGCACGCTCTAAGGTAAACAGTGGCGTAGCTGGTGTTTGCATCTCTATCTTTTCAAACGCAAAAGAAATTAATGCACAACTTGATAAAGCTGAAAACGCAGGTAAAAAAGCTAAGGGCAAAATTCAAGATGCAAACAAAGGCTTAGACGGTGCAAGAGGCAAAGTTAAAGATGCCGAAGGCAAGCAAGATAGCGCAAAAACAAAGGAATCAGACGCAAAACAAAAAGAAAGTGAAACTAAAAATAATAATTTAGATTCTGTTGGTAGTAGCACTCAAACAATTAGCGCACAATCAAAATCTAGAACACAAGCAATGGAAACAAGCCAAGCTAACTTAGAAGCTAAGGCTGGTAGTGCGACTGCAACAGGCGAAAGTGCAGGTTCTCAAGTTGATGGCACATCTGCGCAAATTCAAGCATTAACACAACAAAGTGAAGCAGCAATGGCTGAAATCAGTAATCTTGAAGGCGATGACGGCACAGGTTCAGGTATACAAAGTGCTTTAACTTTAAAAACAGGTGCAGAAATTCAAGAAATGCAAGAAAATGGAACTACACCACAAAATGATAATGCTACAAAGATTAACGAAAAATTACAAACAGTTCATAGTAACGATGCTCAAATCCAAGCATTAAGTTCTCAAGCGCAATCAACAGTTGCAAGCGCTCAAGCTGAAGCTGATAGCGCAACTCAAGCAGCAACGGAACAACAAACAGAAGCACAAAATATTCAACAAGAAGCTCAATCTGAACAATCAACACTTGAAGGTTTTTCGTCAACAACAAAACAAGTTACAAACGTAGCTAATATGCTAGATTTAGCAGGTACTGCACTTCAAGCTGTTGGTATCGGTGTGCAAGTTGCTGGCGCTACAACTTCTGCTGCTGGTACAGGTGTTGGAGTTACCGGTGGAATACTTACAGGTATTGGTGCTACATTATCAGCAATTGGTATTCCATTAATTCCTGTATTTGGAGCTGGCGTACCTGTTGAAGCAGCTGGTGTTACAACAACTACAGGTGGCGCAACAACCGCTGGTACAGGGGCATCTGTTGCAGCAACAGGTGGAACTATCGCTTCAGTTGGTACTGGTTTAAAAACAACAGGTAGCGGTTTATCTACTACTGGCAAGGGCATAAAAACAGCTGCTAACGTTGCTGATGTTGCTATTAACGCAGCAAAAGGTGATGTTGCCGGAGTTATTTCTTCTGTTGCAAAAACAGTTGTATCTAGTGCTGGTACAATTAAAGGTGTTGGTTCAATTTCAGCAGTTAATAATACAAAATTAGCAAGCGTTGCAGAATTTGCAAGCAAACATAAAGCAATGCTTTCAAACGCTGATAGTATTGCAAATACAGTTAAAGATGGAACAAGCACTGTTAAAAAAGCAGTAAAAGGTGATGTTGCAGGAGCTTTATCTGATGGTTTATCAGCGGTATCTAACGCACTTGGTGTCGGAAACGGTAAAGTTATGGCTAATGCAAGTGACCTTGTTAATGGTGCTTCAGGAGCAGTTTCAATTGGTTCAGATGTCTTAAATGGTAATATTGATGGACTTGATACAACATTAGATGTTTTATCAACAGTAGCTAGCGTTGATGCAACAAGAAAACGTGGTTCAGACAGTGATATCAGTGTTTTTGATGATGTAAAAATCAAACATTCAGATAAACGTAGTACTTTATATAAAACCGCAGCAAAAGCAAAAAGCCTACACAAAGAATTTCAACAACAAAACAATGGAACTAGCATATTTTAATAATTAAAAAATATCTTGCAATATCTTATTCAAATGTTATAATCAACTAAAAGTGTTTATTACATTAAGAAGAAAAGGTGTTTAATTATGCAAGAACTAGAAAAACAATTCCACATTCACTGCGTAGAAGGCGATGTAGGTCGTTACGTAATTTTGCCTGGTGACCCTGGTAGATGTGAGTCTATCGCAGCATTATTTGATGATGCTCACCACGTTGCTCAAAACAGAGAATACAATATTTACACAGGTACATTATTGGGCGAAAAAGTTAGCGTATGCTCTACTGGTATAGGCGGACCTTCAGCTTCTATCGCAATGGAAGAATTACATAACATTGGTGCTGACACATTTATCAGAACAGGTACTTGTGGCGGTATTGATTTGAACGTACAATCAGGCGACATCGTAGTTGCAACAGGTGCTATCAGATTTGAACATACATCAATGGAATATGCACCAATTGAATACCCTGCTGTTGCAAACTTAGATATTACAGTAGCTTTAAGACAAGCAGCATTGGCAATGGGTAAAACAACTCATACAGGGGTAGTTCAATGTAAAGACGCATTTTATGGACAACATAGTCCAGCAAAAATGCCAGTTTCTTATGAATTACTACAAAAATGGGAAGCTTGGAAGCGCTTAGGTGTTAAGGCATCTGAAATGGAATCAGCAGCATTATTCGTTGTTGCAGATGCTTTGAAATGCCGTTGTGGTTCTTGCTTCCACGTAATTTGGAATCAAGAAAGAGAAGCCGCAGGTTTAGACCAAAAAATGAGTGAAGATACATCATCTGCAGTAAGAGTTGCAGTAGATGCATTAAAACTTATCATTGAGCAAGACAGAGCAGCTAAAAAGTAGATGTTTAAATAATAACAAAACAAAAAGGGTTCGGTTGATACCGAACCCTTTTTGCATTTTAACGACCTTTTATTAATTTTCTTAGTTCTACTGTTTTGTTATCTATAAATTTAACTTTCTTTAAAGTTAAGACATTTATCATTTTATACAAATGGTACTTCATTTTCAAAAGGTAGTTCCTTCTTGCTTTGGAAATATCACATTTTTCTAAATCATTAAGCATTTCTTCATAGAATGGAGTTCGTTTTGCCAATTTCCAAAAATCCTCAGCAAATGGACATTCTGAATTTAGCCAAGGCCTATAACCTTTACCACCAGTATAATGTAAAATATAAAAACCATTTTTATATTTGTCAAAAATATTAGCATCAATCATATCAATAACTAAATTATAATTTGTAGGAAGTATTTTATAATTATTTTCAAAAGTAATATTCAAAATATCTTGATCTGGACATAATAAAAGGCTTGCCATTTTTTGAGTTTTTTCGAATAAACATTTTTGCATATTATGTTCTCTAAAATAATTGCAATCAATCATTAATACACCGGCATTAAAATAAACACTATCTTGGTTCATTCCAATCCTATGTTTCAAAATCTTACACCATTCTGAAAATTCAACATTACCTTCAATAAGATATGGTATAGCACCTATTGGATATCCTTCTAAATCTGTGTTATAAAATTCTTTTATATCTCCCTTCACAACTAAATCAACATCAAGGTATAAAACTTTATCTAGCTCCGGTTTTAAATCCGGGATTAAGTACCTTAGATAAGTATTTAATGAAAAATGTCCTAAATTTGGGAATTTTTCAAACAAAGACATGTCAACTTTTATGAATTCTATAGAGAAATTTTGTTTTATTAATTTTAAATCCTCAAACTTTTTCTTTGTTTCATCAGTAATTCCACCATCTAATATGTAAAAGTCAATGAATTCTTCCGTATTTGTAAAAATAGAAGTCATAGTAACAGCCATATATTTGGCGTAATTTTCATCACTTGCTAAAAAAATTGGAATATTCATTAAAAATCCTCCTCATCACATATAACTTTAACTAATGCTATAGATTTCTTACTATTTAATTTTAAATAAAACAGTAATTCTTCATTTTTAAGAATAGGTAAAGTTTTCGCTTTTTTATTCATTTTTTTGAAAACATGTAACTTTATTGTTTTTAGGTTGATTAATGTTTTCACTTGCCATTGAACCCCCCAATCACCTGCAAAATGGTGTTTACAATAAGTATTAGATGTTACATTTTTATGTGCAGAAAAATATATTTCGGGAAAGACTTTACAGTTTGGTTCTATTTCTGTAATTTTATTTTTATATTTTAGTTCATTAAAATTGTAACCATATTTGTCCTTCACAAAGTCAACCAACATTTTTGGAGAAGTTGCAAAATAATCAAAATGTCCATTTTTTCTTATCGGATTATGATTATCGTACATTTTTAAAATTGCATCTAAAATATCCAAACCTTTTACTGATGCAATCGCTGCGGTTCCAATACTCAAAGTATCTTCCTTACTACTTTCCAAACCTATAAAAAATTTGTTATCTAATAATTCATCAAATGTTTTAAAAACTTCTATGTCTGTATCTAAATATATTCCACCATAATTATACAATGCCCAAAATCTGATATAATCCGCAACAAATGCCCACATTTTATTTTTAACAGCAGCTCCAAGATATGGAGATTTTATATCTTTTATATTTTCATCATTCCATTCTTTTATTTCATAATCTGGTAAGTATTTTTTCCAAGTTTCTATACAATATTTCATTTTTTCACTTGGTTCATTTCCACCAAACCAACAATAATGGATTATTTTGGGTATATTATATTTATTTTCTAAAATCATATTATAACCTTTCATTTAATGATTATACATTAAAAGTAACAATTATCTGATATTTACCATCTTTCATCACAAATTATTTATATTTTTGTAATTATTCATGTACCAAGATGGAAAAGTTACAGATTTATTATTCTTAAATTTATTAACTAATAAATTTAAAGTATCTTCTGGATTGTTTAAATCATATTCTTTTAAATACTGTTGTGTTGTATTCTTCCAATCTTCAAGTACAATATCGTCTCTGTGATATCCTACTAAAAAATTACCATAAGTTTGAAATTCCGAAAATTTTATAGTTTTTTCTGGTGTAACATTATTTTTTATTGCATCAATCCAACTACAATTATTTCTTTCTTCTATTTTTTCTTTTAATTCTGCTAACCAATCTCGTTTCCATAACATATGGTGACAGACAAAGCCTAAACTTGTTTCAATATCAAATCCTATAGCTCGAATCAAATTTCTATAAGGCTTATGATGAGTTTCATCATATTCTAAAATAATTCGATCATTATAATCATAAGAAAAATCTTCTAAAAATATTGTATCTGCATCAAGCGATACATAATCATGTTCGTTTTTGTAATCTGCCCAAGCCCATTTTATAAATTGCTGATAGTACCACCCTGAAGCTATAATATTACGGTCTAATACATCAGTTTCATTTATAAAGTTACAATCATTCTTGTTACAAAATTCTTTGATAAAAGTGCTTCCTTGCGGAGCAACAATATTTATTGAATTTATTGGATGCTTCAAAAATTTTCTTATTGAACAAATAACCAATGGCAATAATTTTGCATCTTTTTCTATGCACGGAATTATCACATTAAGAATTCTTTTACTTTCTGTAGTCTGTTTTTTCTTACTAATATAAAAACCTTTCAACTCTAGTTTTTTTAAACAAAACTCTTGTCTTATCTTATCAACAAATTTTTGAAATTTTCTAGACATTTATTCTCCATAGTAAAAAAAATACATATATATTATAAAATAAATATTTTACAAATTAAAAACTTTGTTTACAATATGTATATTTTGTATATTTAGCAATTAAATATTTTTGCGCTGAATCATTTTATTAAATATCATGATTACATATCAACATAAATAATCTTGTTATTCAATTTATTAAAATTTTATTCAATTTACTAGGGATAAAAAGGAATAAAATTTATGAATGACACTCTGGTTTTACTTGTGAAACAAATTACTAAAATCCACTGATACAAAGAAAATAAAATCTTTATATAAAATCTACAAAACATTATAAGGAAAAGGCGCAGACGAAAATCGTCTGCGCCTTCGTTTATTAAATTTCAATTATTTTCTTAATTTTTCAACAAATCGTTTTAATCGTTCCATTGCCCGTTTTAGATTTTCTATTGAATAGGCATAAGAAATTCTCAAAAATCCTTCTCCGCTGTCACCAAAGGCAGTACCTGGAACTACTGCGACATGTTCTTCTTCCAAAAATTTCATAGCAAATTCTTCACTTGTCATACCAAACTCTTTTATGCTAGGAAACACATAGAATGCCCCATAAGGTTCAAAACATTCTAATCCCATTTCTTTAAAAGCGTTCATTAAAAAACGTCGACGCTGATTATAACTTTCACGCATCAATTTTACATCGTCATCACCTTTTTTAAGAGCTTCTACTGCTGAATATTGGCTAGTTGTAGGAGCGCACATTATTGCGTATTGATGAATTTTCACCATTTGTTCTATAATTTCTTTAGGTCCGCATGCATATCCTAAACGCCAGCCTGTCATTGCATAAGCCTTTGAAAAACCATTAATTAAGATTGTACGCTCTTTCATGCCAGCGATACTTGCAATTGAAATATGTTTTTCTTTGTACGACAATTCACCATAGATTTCGTCAGAGATAACATAGATATCATTTTCAATACAAACTTTTGCAATTTCTTCTAAATCATTTCGTTCCATAATTGCACCAGTCGGATTATTTGGAAACGGTAAAATTAAAATTTTTGTTTTATCAGTAATTGCATTTTTTAGTTCTTCAGCGGTTAATCTAAACTCATTTTCTGCTTTCAAGTCAATAATTACAGGTTTTGCCCCCGCAAGAATTGCACAAGGTTCATAAGAAACATAAGAAGGCTGCGGAATTATAACTTCATCACCGGCATTAACCATTGCTCTAAGACCTATATCAATAGCTTCAGAGCCACCAACAGTTACGATAATTTCAGTAGCTGGATTGTAAGAAATATTTTGAGTACGTTTTAAATAGTTATCAATTTCAACACGCAACTCTTTTAGTCCTGCATTAGAAGTATAAAAAGTCTTACCCTTTTCTAGAGCATAAATACCTTCTTCTCTGATATGCCAAGGAGTATCAAAATCTGGTTCACCAACACCAAGAGAGATAACGTCTTTCATCTCACTAACGATATCAAAAAATTTTCTAATACCTGATTTTTTCAAACTTACTACTGTTTTTGAAATTGGAATGCTCATGGTGTTATAATCTCTCTTTCGTCATCTTCTTTTTTTGAAAGAATTGTGCCATGATCTTTATATTTTTTCAAAATAAAGTGAGTTGCTGTGCTCAAAACACTTTCTAAAGTTGATAATTTATCTGACACAAAGGCTGCTATTTCTTTTAAAGATTTTTCTTCTAACGTAATTAATAAATCATATCCTCCAGAAATTAAGTAAACAGATTTAACTTCTGGGTACTTATAAATTCTTTCTGCAATTTTATCAAAACCTTGCCCACGTTGAGGTGTAACCTTAACTTCAATAAGTCCTGTAACTTTTTCGGTTGAAGTTTTTTCCCAATCTATAAGCGTGTGATATCCACAGATAATACCTTCGTTTTCAAGTTCTTGCATTTCGTTTAGAACTTCTACTTCGGTTGAGCCAAGCATTACTGCAAGTTCTTTAATATCAATTCGACTATTTTTTTCTATAATTCGTAGTAATTCTTCTTTCATTTAAAAACTCCTTTATGTTTTTTACATTATAAAGGAATAAATAAAATTAGGCATGCTTTTAACATTCGTTTATTTAGTTCTAAATCCATAATCTTGTGAAATTGTTCTACCTATTGACGTAATTTTTCCTGTAATACAGTTTCTACAATGAACAGGAGAATCATTTATACAAATTTTATCAGGATAAATCTCATATTTTTTACGGTAATCACCTTCCGTAATATTTGGCATTACAACATTCGCACCACTTTGAAGTGCTATCATTCTACCATTTGGATTGATAGATTCCATTGCAGTCGTTGCAGGGATATTAATATTTTTAAGTAATAATCGAATTACAGCCATAACTCTCAAAGATAACTTAAATCTTTTTTCTTTATCTTCTTTAGTGTCTTTGCCAGTCCATAATGGAGTTTCTGGATGAGGAATAAATGGACCAACACCTATCATATCAAAATTATTTTCCTTAAAAAATAAAATATCATTTGCTAAAGACTCAATTGTTTGGTTAGGAAGTCCAACAAGACAGCCAGAACCTGTTTCAAATCCAAGTTTTTGTAAATTCTTTAAACATTCAACTCTGTTTTCATAACTCATTTTTGGGTGCAATTCGTGATACAAATTAACATCAGTCGTTTCAATCCTAATTAAATATCTATCAGCCCCTGCATCCTTGTAGGCTTTATATTCCTCGTAGGATTTTTCGCCTAGACTAAGAGTCAGAGCAACGTCCATTTTCTTAATTTCTTTAATAATATGAACCATTCTGTCTTGCGTAAAATAAGCATCTTCACCCGATTGTAAAACAATCGTTTTGTAACCGTACTCAACGCCTTTTTTTGCAAAATCAATAATTTCGCCTTCTGTTAATCTATATCTTTCAAGTTTTTTATTAAAACAATTTAGCCCACAATATTTGCAAGTATTTTTGCAATTATTTGAAAATTCAATTAAGCCTCTTAAGTGAACTTCATCTCCAACGTATTTTTTCCGACATTCATCAGCATATTTAAAAAGTAATTCATCATCACTTTTTAGAAGTTGCACTATTTCTTCCTGTGAAACTCCTTTGTCTGAATTTAATTTGTCGAGGATATCTTTAATCATTATTTAACCACGTCAATAATACCGCCACCGATTACAACGTCACCATCATAAAATACAGCTGATTGTCCAACTGCAATTGATTTTTGCATAATATCAAATACAACCTCAACATCACCATTATCAACAGGACGAATAATTGCATCTGTAGGTTCTTGAGTTGAACGAATTTTCACTTTGCATTTCATTTCAGAATCAAGATTTTCTATTGCAATCCAATTCATTTTTGTTGCAACTAACGTGTTGTGCATGGTTTTATCTTTAAAGCCTACAACGACCTCGTTTGTGTCTTTTCTTAGCTCTAAAACATAAAGAGGTTCTGTTGAGGCTATGCCCAAACCTTTTCTTTGTCCAATTGTATAGTTCCAAATACCATTATGTTGTCCTAAGACTTTACCATCTGTATCAACGATATTACCAATTTTATCTTTCACCTGAAGCAATTCATTATAATCACCTTCATAAAAATCTTGGCTATCTGGTTTTTCTGCAACTTCTAAGCCATGCTTTTTAGCGATATCTCTAATTTCTTCTTTTGTAAAATCACCCAAAGGCAACATTATATTTGCTAATTGGTCTTGTCTTAATCTATATAAGAAATATGATTGGTCTTTTTTAGGATTTACACCACGCTTTAATAAATATCTGCCATTTTCACCTTGAGCAATTCTTGCGTAGTGACCTGTTGCAAATTTATCAAAATTAATTCCATTTTCTTTTGCTAAATGTGGCAAAACATCAAACTTAATAAGAGAATTACACCAAATACATGGGTTTGGAGTTCTTCCTGATAAATATTCTTTTTTAAAATTATCTAAAACTATTTTTTCATATTGTTCGGCGCAATCAAATACGTGAAACTCAATTCCAATTTCTTCACAAATCTTGCGTGCAGCTTCAATATCTTCTTTTTCATCTGGACCAAAGCAAGCTCCATGTGTCGATTTTTTTTCAGGAAGTGCATTTATTTTTTCTTGAATTTCTTTATAAACACCACCTTTGCCCCAAATAGCCATTGTTGCACCAACAACTTCATGCCCTTGTTCTTTTAACATTAAAGCAGTTGTTGAAGAATCAACACCTCCAGACATGCCAACCAATATCTTCATAATTTTATCCTCATTCCGTATTTTCTGAAAAAATTATAACACGAAATAGCGAGGCGGGCGGAATTTGATAAACAAATTCCGCCCTTATTGTTTTTAAGCGAGAGTGTATAAAATTTTAATTAAATCCTATTTACCAATTTCAGTAGCTTTTAAAGCCATTGATTTTGTAATATTCATAACCGCTAAGTTGGCTTCATAAGCACGTTGTGCCATCATAGCATCTGCGATATCAACCATAGGGTTTACGTTTGAACTTCTGATATAACCGCTTGCATCTGCGTCTGGGTGACCAGGTTTGTAAATTCTTTCACCTGGAGTTGGATCTTCAACAATACCACCATAAGAAACACCACCAGATAAAGCTCCATGTTGAGATAAACCAAAAGTGCCGTCTTGCATATTATTTAAAATTGCATTAAACGACTCACCTTGAATTGAGTTCAAAACAGGAATCTTTCTCACATAATTTGGAGTATCAATATTCGCAATGTTCTTTGCATGAACGTCTAATCTTGCACCGTGTGCTTTTAAGGCATTTGAGCCTATGTACATTGAATCTAAAATTCCCATTTTTTACCTCGCTTTGTTTTAAAATATTTCTCTTACAAAATATATATCGTTATCTTCCTACGTTAACTACAGTTTTCATCATAGAAATTACATTAGACATACGACGTGTTGCCATTGTGTAAATTAATGAGTTTTCTTGCATGCCAATTAATTCATCAGCTACATTAACGCCTTCAGCTGTTCCTTGTTGAACTACGCTTGTTGTACCCATTTCTTTAGAAAGTTTTGTTTCTAAAGGACCTGATGCGTTACCCAAACATGTTGCAAAATCTAAATCTTGTCTTACATAACCTGGAGTATCAACATTTGCTATATTTTGTGTTAATAATTTTTGTCTTTTTGCTACTAAGTTTAAAACTTGTGAAGTTCTTCCGAAACTGTCTACAGGATTGAATGCTACCATTTTTTATTACCTCGCTTATTTTCTTCTCTCTAACTTGTTACTTCAACTATGATTCTCTGATGTTAATTGATTTGTTATACATATCATCTGTCATTTTCAAAACACTCATACTTGCCAACATTGAAGCGTTTAATCTTAACATTTCGTTTACTGATGTGTAAATATTTGTGTTTGAGTTTTCCAAATAGTTTTGAGTAATCATATTGTGATTTTTAACTAATTGAGGCTCACCAGATTCTTCTGTTTGCCAAACTCTATTGCCATGAGAGTCTTGTTGTAAACCTTCCGGACAATCAAATTGAACTACTGGAATTGTTCCTAAGCATTTACCTTTGCTATCCATTGCTGATTCATAAGTAAAAACTCTGCCATCTGGCTTAATTTGGAATTTGTATAAGTTTGCAGGAAGTTTAATACCTGCACCTACAACCCAACCATCATTTGTTAAAAGATAACCGTCTTTACCTCTTTTAAATGAACCGTCTCTTGTGTAAGCAACTTCGCCATCTGGAGAAACGATTGGAATAAAACCTTCGCCATCAATTGCTACATCATAAGGGTTGCCTGTAATTTTTAAGCTGCCTTTTTGATAATCTGTTCTAACAGCACCGTGAACATAACCATCGTCTGATAACATTTGTTCAAATCTAACAGCTTTGTAGCCATTTGTGCTGTAATTAGCAAAGTTTGTACCAACATAGCCTAATCTTTCAAATTGGCTTGATGCGTTATTAATATTTTTTCTGATTATACCTTGCATATTGTACATAATTATTACCTCGCTTAAATTATTTTACTTAGCTTGCTGAACCTAATTGGCTAATTGTTTTTTGAAGATTTGAATTTTCTATTAAGAACATTTGTCTGTTTGCTTCAAAGTTTCTTTTAACTGGCATCAAGTTCATAAATTCGTTTTGCAATGATACGTTTGAAAATTCGCAATAACCTTGTTGAACTTGAGGATTTACAATCCCTGCACCGTTTTGGTCTACAATACCTAAGTTAGCAACATGCTTTAACTTTTTTGTTTTTCTGTCAAAAACGCTAATTGCACCTCTTGTATTAACTACAACATCTTTTGCGCCCTTTGGTAAAGTACCGAATTTGATAGGAACACCTGTGTTAGATAAAACTTTGTTACCGTCTAGGTCTAAGAAATTACCGTCAACGTCGATTTTAAAACGACCGTCACGAGTCATTTTTACACCGTCTTGAGTTTGAACTTGGAAATAACCTTTAGATGCCATTGCTAAATCTAGAGGATTATCTGTGATAGAAAGTCTACCAACTTGATCATCAACAACAGTTGATAAACCGTCAACTCCAAGATATTCAGTAAATGAAGAAACAACAGCTTCTTTACGTTGATATCCAACTTTATCAAAACCATTTACGTTGTCAGAAGCATTAGCCATTAATGCTGTTTGAACTTGCATAGCCTTAATTGCTGTCTTTAAACCGCTTTCATTAAATTGTACGCCGCTATTTAATCTCATAATTACCGCCTCGCTATAATTCTCTTATTCTTTTAATCGGATAAATTCAAGTAAAGTAGAGTAAATTGATTAAATCTCATCTGTTTAGTGGATTTTACTTTATGTATAATGATAATTTATTAAAAGTCAAAAAAATTGCTTGACATAATTTTTTTTACCGTTTACAATAGAGAGGTCAACGCATGACACGCCGGCATAGCTCAACGGTAGAGCAACGGTTTTGTAAACCGTAGGTTGTAGGTTCGATTCCTATTGCCGGCTTGTTTGTTGATACCCCCTCGAGCCTTTGTGGCGCAGGGGTAGCGCACTCCCTTGGTAAGGGAGAGGCCACGAGTTCAAATCTCGTCAAAGGCATTTAGACATGGGTCGGTGGCCGAGTGGCTAAAGGCAACAGACTGTAAATCTGTCGACGCGAGTCTACGGTGGTTCGAATCCACCCCTGCCCAAATTTTAAAAACTCCTTAATGATAATATTCATCAAGGAGTTTTTTTATACAAAGGAATTTATTTCAAATGAACGAAAAAGAAAAAATGTTAAACGGTTTATGGCACAGCCCTAGCGAAGATAAAACTTTATTTGAAGAAAGAACTCGTTGCAAAAAACTTTGCCATGAACATAACTTGTTATCTCCTGAAAAAGTAAATGAACGACAAAAAATATTGAAAGAAATTCTAGGCTCAACAAAAGAAAACTTTTTAATTGAACAACCTTTTATCTGCGATTACGGCTACAACATTGAAATAGGCAAAAACTTTTATGCAAATCACAACTTATTAATTCTTGATTGCGCCAAAGTAACTTTTGGAGATAATGTTTTCATTGGACCAAACTGTTCTTTCTACACCCCAATACACCCACTTGATGCAAAAACAAGAAATCAAGGTATAGAAATTGCAAAACCTATTAAAGTTGTCAATAACGTATGGTTTGGCGGAAATGTTACTGTTCTACCAAACGTAACTATTGGTGACAATTGTGTAATCGGTGCAGGAAGTGTAGTTACAAAAGACATTCCTGCAAATTCACTAGCCGTAGGCAATCCTGCAAAAGTTATTAAAGAAATTGAACAAAAATTTTAGAAAATATTAAAAAGAAGCCCTATATTCTTTTATTTTATCCTTCTTCAATTTCATATATTTTGATTTTTGCGTAGGTGTTAAAATTTTATACAAATCATTTTCGTAAGCAGTTGTATAGCTATCCAAGACTTTGCTATTTGCTTTTAGCTTTTTCTTTTCAACATTTACAAGCCCTTTTGATGGTCTTGGCTTGCTGGTTAGTCTTGACAATCTGTTCATAGTATAAAAATCTTCTGTCAAAATAGGTTTAATTTGCCCATAGAACTCTTTATCAAGCTTTTTTATTTCAATCGCCTGAGGAGGGGTAATCTCTAAAGTGCTATAAACTGCACGTCTATATATCTTCATTTTTTCAATAGTGTTATTAGTTTGATAATTAACAAATTTCCTTTCTTCAACCATATAGTCTGAAGTTTCAGCTATACAAGAATTTACACTAACAAATGATATTAAAAATAACAATAAAAATATTTTCTTAAACATAATTACCTCGTTTCGACAATATTATACCAAAAGACAAAATAAAAGTATAACAAATTTCAACAGCTACATTTCAGATTATTATTGAACAGCATGCCTTTTTTACAAGTATGTTCCTAAAATTTATCATCACAAAAATTAACAATAATGTTATTAAATACACCCAATATGGGTACTATAATAATATATACCCCAATTTTATCTATTCACCACAGGAGTTTTATCATAAGAGAGATTAAGAAAATACTTTATGCTGAAGATGATGAAGATATTAGAATCATCGTCAAGATTGTGCTTGAGTCAAAAAACACAAGCCTAAGTCTAGATTTTGCAAACAATGGTCCAGAGTTGCTTGCAAAGTTGCGCTACACAACTCCAGATTTAATCCTGCTTGACGTAATGATGCCTCAAATGGACGGTCCAACAGTTTTAAAAGAACTTAGAAAAAATCCTAAGCTAAAAGATATTCCTGTTATATTTTTAACATCAAAAGTTCAACCGCATGAAATCGGAGAATTAGAAGCCCTTGATGTTTTAGGAATTATCCAAAAACCATTTGATACAATGAATTTGTATAGCACAATAAAAGAAATGTGGGATAAACATTTCAATGCTATTGAACAAACAAATTAACAAAATAAGGCACGCCGGTCAGTATGACCGGCGTGCCTTATTTCAAACTATTTTACAAAAGGTAAAGTAACCGTAAATGTTGTAACATTATTCTTTGAAGTATAGCCAATTGTACCGTGCATTTTATCGGCTAAAAGTTTAGCGATAGCAAGTCCTAAGCCAACACTTGTATTTTGCGGATTAGATTTTTCATCTATTTGCTTAAATCTATTGAAAATACTGTCTTCCATGCCTGCTGGGATTTGAACACCGGTATTTGTTATGGTTACAACAATATCCTTTTTTTTAACCTTTGCACTTATCGGGATTGTTTCACCAAAATTTGAAAACTTGTATGCATTTGAAATAAGATTTGAGAAAAGTTGCAAAAGTTTTTCACTATCAACTTTTGCACATTCATCTTTTAATTCAATTTTTGGAACTATTTTCACATCAAATGCAGTTGTAGGCTTTTCCGTCATTTTAATAGCCTTCAATAAAATTGGCTTAACTTCTTGTTTTGATAAATTTAACTTTATTGTATTAGCCTCTAATCCTTCAAGTTCAAGAATATTACTAATTAATGTCGTTAATTTTGTTGTGTTCTTTTTAGCAATTTTTAGCATTTCTGCACAAGAGGTATCAATGTCTCCAACTAAACCATTAAGAATTAAATCAATACTACCTGCAATTGAAGTTAAGGGTGTTCTAAGTTCATGACTTATAATTGAAAGGAATTGATTTTTCAAATTATCCATCATCATTTGAGCTGTTACATCTTTATTAAAGCCTGTAATTGCAATAACATTACCTTTTTCATCAAAAACTGGACTTTTAAAACTTTCAAACCATATTTCTTTACCGTCTCTAACGACTTTTCTAACATTTCTGAACGGTTTTTTAGTTTTAATAACCTCTAAATCCTCCGCTTGGTAAGACGATGCAATTTCGTATGGTTCAAATTCAAAATCGTCATGTCCTAAAATTTGTTCTCTTGTTAATCCGCAAGTGAGAAACTCATCATTTACAGCCAGAAATTTTCCGTTTACATCTTTCAAAAACGCACTTGCCGGAAGATTATCAAGCAGGGCTTTTTCCCTCAATGCATTAATATTGGCTTTTTCTGTAAGTTTAATCTTATTGATTGCAATATTAACTTGCTTTGCACAAAGATTAAAACCTTTTACATCGTCCTCAGTCCAAGCATTATTATTGTCATATTTACCCATAACAACAACTGTTGCAGTAGTTTCAGTTCTATTAAAAATTGTTGTCATTGCTGAAACTAAACCAATTTTGTTATAAGCATCTCGAATAAAATCTGGAATATCATACGAATTCACGCTATTGAACGTCACTTCTTTATTCAAATTAAAAATAATATCATTCCAATATGACATTATTTTTTCAGTCATTTTGATTGGCAAAACTTCCGAAATAGACTTAATTGATTTGTCAACCTTCAATTCCTGCATAATGTTGTACAATCCATTTTTGTAAAATTCAACAATCATAATTCTATCTGCATTAAAAAATTTCATTATCTTTTTACAAATTGAACTATACAATTTATCTTTAGATACCGTATTTTCAACGACATTAACTAAAGACAAAATAAATTCTTTTTTATCAGTTTCTTTTTGTAATTCGTATTTTGAATATGCTGTCTCAGAAATAGTTTCCGCTACTAGAGCCAGCATTTTCATTGCTTTTTTAGCTTCGCTAAGTTTTATTTTCTTTATTTTTTTTGCGGAAAGTAGATATTCTTCTTTTTCTTTAATTCCAAGTTTTTCGGATAAATCTAAAATACTTTTTTCTTTCAAATTTTCAGTCAAAAACTGACCACCCATAATTGCGCCTAAATATTTGTTATCAACGAATATTGGGATTGCGATATCAATCAAACCCGCATGACATTTATAAATTGTCGGCTTTCTCGTTTTTGAAATTTTCTCCCATGCCGCTTTATCACAATTTTCACAAAATTCACAACCTAATTTTGAATTTCTTGTCATTTTACAAAATTTTGCAAACGGAATATTTGCAATAACCTTATTTTCATCAACACAACTACAACCAAATCCAAAAGTTTTATGGAAAGTTTTCAAAATTCTTTCCACTGTTTTTTTATCAACCAAATCTGATAGTATAACTTTTGAGCGATTTATTTTTTTTGCCATATAAAGATCTCAAATTGTAAAGTTCACTTCATGGTATAACAAAACATTAAAAAATTCAACTTAAAAACGCTAAACTTATTGTTTATTTCCCTCTTTTCTTTTTTTTATAAGTTGATATAATAAAAGTATGGCAGTAGTAATTGTGACATCTATTATATTAATATTCTTAGTAGCTTTATCATTTTTTGGTATTGCCTTGTCGCAAATGACTTTTTTTACGGCATTTCCAAGAACCGCAGCTTATGGAGATCCAAATAAATTAAGATATATTCATCTAAAAGGCTTTTTCTTCATAATTTCAAATGATATTTTTGGCAATGATGTTATTTATCAAAACGAAGCCTCAAATATGATGTTTCAGTACAACTTAAAGCCTACAATGAACCCAGCAGAAATATTAAACTCAAAAAAAGACCTAAATATTGAAATTTTAGATACTGTTAAAAACGAAACCATGTCTTACACAGTACCTCACAGCGCAAAAGCACAGGCAATCAGATTTTTCACTGCATATAGAGATTTAATGCAAAGAATTCACGCTCACAAAATGAATGTTCAAACAAATTCTGAGAATAAATAATATTTAAAAAAAATATTGCGCTAAAAAACTTGTTCATGAGATAATTAAATTATCAGAAGAAGGAAAGAAGGTAAATTTATGTCAGATGTAAGAGTTAGAATTGCACCATCGCCAAGTGGAAACCTTCACGTTGGAACTGCAAGAACAGCTTTGTTTAACTATTTATACGCTAAAAAAGTTGGCGGTAAATTTGTTTTAAGAATTGAAGACACAGATGCTGAGCGTACAAGCCAAGCATATATTGATAACATTTTTGATAGCTTAAAGGCACTAGGCTTAAATTGGGACGAAGGTCCAGATGTAGGCGGTCCTTATGGTCCTTACACTCAATCAGAAAGATTTGATATTTATCCGAAATATGTTCAAATCTTATTAGAAAAGGGCTTTGCTTACGAATGTTTCTGCACTCCTGAAGAATTAGAAGCAGAAAAAGAAGAAGCTACAAAAAACAAAAAGGCTTATGTATATTCTAAAAAATGTGAAAAATTAAATGATATTGAAAAAGACAGATTAAGAGCTGAAGGCAGAAAACCTGCAATTCGTTTTTCTGTTGAAAAAGCAACAAAAGCGTTCCACGATTCATCAATTATTCACTTTGACGACCTTGTAAAAGGAGATTTACACCAAGATACAAACCTAATTGGTGATTTCGTAATTATGAAATCTAATGGTTCTCCAACTTACAACTTTGCGGTTGTAATTGATGATATGCTAATGAAAATTTCACACATCATTCGTGGTGAAGACCATATTTCTAATACCTTCAAGCAAATCTTAATCTATGAAGCCTTAGGTGCAGAAGTTCCAAGATTTGGTCACTTAGGTATGATTTTAGCTCCAGATAGAAGTAAATTGTCAAAAAGACACGGCGCAACTGCAGTTTCTGAATTTGTTGAAAAGGGCTACTTAACAGATGCTTTAATTAACTTCGTGGCACTATTGGGTTGGGCACCATCTGACGGAAACGAAATTAAATCAGTTGATGAAATCGCTCAAGACTTTAGAATTAATGAAGTTTCATCTTCAAACTCTATCTTTGAATATGATAAATTAAATTGGATGAATAGCCAATATATCAAGAAACTTGATATCAATGACTTGAAAGAAAGATTGAAACCATTCTTAACTAAATATGATTTATCAACAATGACAGATGAACAATATACTCACATGGTTGAAATCACAAGAGACCCATTAACAATTCTTTCTGACATCACAGATGCTGTTTCATATTTCTTTGGCGAAGATGTAGAAATCGACCCAGAAGTTCAAACAACAGTTCTTGATACAGAAGTTTCTCAAGATGTTTTAAAAACATTTGCAGAACAAGCTAAAGATTGGGAATGGACAGAAGAAAACTTACACGAAAAACTTGAAGAATTTCGTGGTTTCTATAAAGAAAAAGGCGTAAAAGCAAAAGTTACAATGTGGGCTATCAGAGCAGCTGTTACAGGTAGAACTCGTGGTGCTGATATGGTTGGTACACTTGTTATACTTGGTAAAGACAAAACTTTACACAGAGTAACTAAAGCTATTAAATAACCAAACTAGGCAATTATAAAATTTGTTAATAGTAAATATACTCTCTTTTGTATAACAAAGGAGGGTATATTTTTATGGATAACATTAACAAAACAATTTATGAAATCGTTGCAGAAAGCGATAGTAACAGAATTACAGTATTTACAAACCATCTAAAAATTGACGGATTTGTTTATCAATGTGACGGCAAATGTAAGGAAGTCGCAAACGGAGTATTAACATTAAACAATGCTATCGTATGTAGAATTGACGATTATTGTTCTTGTGACGAAGAAGAATGTACTTGTAACGACATTGCCTGTTTCAAATATGACTGGCTAAATATTATGCATTCAAAAATTGTTTCGTTTAGCGTTTTAAAATAATAAAAAATTAGGGGCGAAGCCTTTGGCTTCGCCCCTAAAATATATATAATCTCAAAGATTATTATTTGCAATCACAACCACAGCTGCAACAAGTTAAACCTAGAGCTTCTTTAGCTTCTTCTAATCTAACCTTGATACGACCGTCAACTGCGATACCTTCACCTGATTTTTCAGAGATTAACAATGGGTTAATATCTAATTCATCAATGAATTTGTAATCAGAAACTAATTGAGACAATCTCAATAATGTTTCTTGAATTTGATCCATTTGTGCAGGAGTTGTACCTCTAGCACCTTCTAACAATTTGTATGCTTTTACTGATTTAATCATTTCAGAAGCATCAACGTCTGTTAATGGTGCAATTCTGAAAGTTACATCTTTCATAACTTCGATGAATACACCGCCTAAGCCAAACATCATCATTGGACCATATTGAGGGTCTGTTGCAATACCGCAAACCATTTCTCTATTGCCTTTAACCATTTCTTGAATGATTACACCTTCAAGACCATCTAACAAACCTTTTTCTTCAAGTTTTGATAATAGGTCTTTGTATTCAGCTCTTAATTGTTCTTCAGATTGAATGTTAACTCTTACACCGCCAACATCTGTTTTGTGAGAAGTTGTTTTTGAAGTCATTTTCATTACAACAGGGTAGCCAATTGAATTACCAACATTTACAACTTCTTCTTCATTTGTAGCGAAACCAGATTTACATACTCTGATACCGTAAGCATCTAATACATCAATTGATTCACGAGTTGTTAATTGTGCACGGTCTTCTTTTAAAGCATTGTACATAATGCTTTCAGCTTTCTTTCTATCAACATCATAGCAAGGGATTTTGCCTTCTGGTCTTGCAATCCATTTACGTTGTTGATCTAATCTCATAAAGCCTTCTGCAGCTTCTTCAGCATACATAAAGAATGGCATATTAACTTTCATATCTGATAATGTTGTAAAGAATTCACTCTTAGTCATGAATACACCAATAACTGGTTTTTCTGGATGTTGAGCTTTAATTTCCATAACGGCTTTTGCTACATCAATATCCTTTAAGCCTAAGAATGGTAAGTAAATAACCATAATCATATCAACATTTTCATCAGCGATAACAGTTTTTAATGTTTCTTGATAGTGTTCAATTGGTGCAGATGCAATCATGTCAATAGGGTTTTTAACTGATGCTGCTGCAGGTAAGAAACTTCTTAATTTTTCTTTTGTTTCATCAGTAATTTTAGCCATTTGCATACCGTATTCACATACAGCATCTGTAGCCATAATACCAGGACCACCTGAGTTAGTGATGATTGCTACTCTGTTTCCTTTTGGAATTGGGCAGTTAGCAAATACTTTTGCTGTTGAGAATAAGTTTTTCAAAGAATATTCTCTGATAACACCTGATTGAGCCAATAATGCGTTAGCGGCTTTATCAGCACCTGCTAAAGAACCTGTGTGAGAAGATGCTGCTGAAGCACCTGCTGCTGAACGACCAGCTTTTAAAGCAAGGATAGGTTTTTTCTTAGAAATTCTTGTTGCTAATTTTCTGAAGTTAGCAGGATTTTGGATTGATTCCATGTATAACAAAATTTGTTCAACGTCTTTTTCGTTTTCCCAATATTCTAATGCAGTTTCAGCGTTAACGTCTGCTTGGTTACCGATTGAGATGAATTGAGCAAAACCTAAGTTTAAGTCTTTTAAGATATTCAAAATACCGCCACCTAAAGCACCTGATTGTGAAACGAAACCGATGTTACCACGTTCTGGAAGTGATTCAGCGAAGCATCCGTCCATACTGATTTCAGGGTCTGTGTTTACAACACCTAAGCAGTTAGGACCTACACATCTCATGCCATATTCATTTAATTTTTCAGTTAATTGTTTTTCAAGTTCAGCACCTTCTTTGCCTGTTTCTTTAAAACCAGCTGTGATAATACATAAACCCTTAATACCTTTTTCGTTACATTGGTCAATTGTTGATAAAACGAATTTTGAATTAACAACGATGATTGCTAAATCAATATCTTCTGGAACTTCGTTAACTGTTGTATATGCTTGTAAGCCTTCGATTACACCACCTTTTGGGTTAATCGGATAAATTTTACCTGTAAATTTGTATTCTTGTAATCTTTTCATGATATCAGAACCAATTGTGTGTTCTTTAGTAGAAGCACCAACAACTGCAATTGATTTTGGACGCATGATCTTGTCTAATTGTTCTTTTAGCATTTGTCTTTCCTTTCCTTTAATCTGCTATATTAATATCCATTTTTAATCCATTGTCTAACTCTGAATTCTGCGCCTAGAGATTTTGCAACTTCTTCACAAGCTACAAGGTCTAATGTGTAATCTGGGTAACCGTCTACAACAGTCATTATTGTTTTAATACCATATTCTACACATTCTTTTGTAAATTTTTTCATTTCTTCAAAAGCATTTTCAAACTTTGGCTTTGAAATTAATTTATATTGTTCATCATTTGAAGCATTCAAACTAACAGAAACAACATCAACTAAGTTTTGAATTTCAGGTAAAATACATCTTTTATTTATAACATTACCGTGTCCGTTAGTATTCACACGAACTTTAATGTCTTTCTCTTTTAGGTAAGAAGCAACCCCTTTAAGTAAATCTAATCTCATAAAAGGTTCGCCATATCCGCAAAACACAACTTCTTCTGGAGTATCAAAATTTGCAAATTGCGCAATTACATCTTTTGCCTCAACATCTTCTTTTTCCAACCACATATTCTTGCCTTTTATTTCGTCAACTGTATTTCTAATACAGAAAAGACAAGCATTTGAACACTTATTGGTTAAATTTACATAAAGTGTTTTTGAATGTTCGGCATCATCTTCAATTGAATATACGTACGTATCCATAGCAACATTATCACATGTTGAATTTTCATTGTAAAGGAGATATGAAGAATATTAATTACGGCAAATTTTTATCCAAAAATTTGCCGTTTAAAATTAAAAATCAAAAGTTTCGTTATCAATCATATTCTTAAATTTAGTAATATTTGATTGGAATAACAACTGTAAATCACCAACAGGGCCGTTTCTTTGTTTTGCGATAATAATGTCGGCTTTACCTTTTGAATCAGCTTTTTGGTTAATTTCTTGAACTTCACCGTCTTCATCTTTTTTATCTTTGTTGTAATAATCCTCACGGTGAATAAACATTACAATATCAGCATCTTGTTCGATTGCACCAGAATCACGCAAGTCAGAAAGCATTGGGCGTTTGTCACCACGTTCTTCAACCTTACGAGACAATTGTGAAAGTGCGATAATTGGAACATTCAATTCCCTTGCTAAGATTTTTAGCCCTCTTGAAATTGCTGAAATTTCTTGGTTTCTATCGTTGTTACTTGAAGAACTGTTAATTAGTTGTAAGTAGTCAATTACAACCAGTCCTAAATCTTTGACTTCCATTGCCAAACGTCGACATTTTGCACGAATATCTGTTAATGTACAACCGGCTGTATCATCAATGTAAATTGGAACATCAGAGAATTTTTCCATTACCGTTGCTAGCTTGTTCCAGTCCTTACTTTGCATATTTCCACTACGCAATCGTTGAGAATCAACTTCCGCCTCTGCACACATCATACGTTGAACCAATTGTTCACGTGACATTTCAAGTGAAAACATTGCAACAGGAACTTTTGATTTAATTGCAACATTAGCAACAATGTTCAAGGCAAAAGCAGTTTTACCCATTGACGGACGAGCTGCAAGAATAATTAAATCAGATTTTTGAAGCCCATTTGTCATATCATCTAACTTATAGAAATGAGTTCTTACACCAGTACACTCGTCACGGTGTTGATAACGATATTCAATTTTGCTATATACGTTAAATACATCCTCTTTAACAGGAATAAAATCTTTTGTAGATTTTTGAGAAGAAATATCAAAAATCAATTTTTCTGCATTTTCAAGAGAATCATCTACATTATCTTGATCATAACCAGATGCAACAATTTCAGAACCAGCCGTAATTAAAGCTCTTTTGATAGATTTGTCTTGAATAATTTTTGCATAATAACCTACGTTTGCAGTTGTTACGGTTTTAAAAGCTAAATCGTTGATAAAAGCACGACCGCCAACAAGTTCTAAACGTGAAGAATAGCTTAAAACATCTGACACAGACACAATATCAATCATTTGGTTTTGGTTAAATAATTGAAGCATTGCTTCAAAAACATAACGGTGAGCAGGTTTGTAAAAACTTTCAGCATTAATTGATTCAACGACTTTTGGCATAACCGAAGGATTAACAAGAATTGCGCCTAAAACCGCTTCTTCAGCTGCAATGTCTTGTGGCATAAGTGCAGCGTTAATGTCAGTTGTTGTTTGTTTTTTAGTAGTTGTTCTTCCAGCCATTTTTAGTAAAATCTTCCTTAAATTTATAATAAGAGGTTATCATGCAAACAGATAAAATTAAAGAATAAAATTAAGTATATTAAAAAAAGTTTAGGAATTTTAAAAAAAATTAAAAAAGGTACTTGCATATTTTTTTTGCTTGTGTATAATGGATATACAACCGAACGAAATGCGGGGGTAATTCAGTGGTAGAATGCTTCCTTGCCAAGGAAGATGTCGCGAGTTCGAGCCTCGTCTCCCGCTCCATTAAAAATAAGACCTATGTAAAGGTCTTATTTTTTGTATTTAATTATTTATGCTAAAATTGCCGTATTAAATTAAGGAGAACAAAATTGCTTACATATACTTACATTGAACACGGAAAATTTGAACTGATTGAAAAAGAAAAACCACAAATTATTGACTCTAAAGATGCAATCGTAAAAGTTACGATGAGTAGCATTTGCACAAGCGATTTGCATATAAAACATGGTTCAGTTCCAAAAGCTGAAAAAGGAATTACGGTCGGGCATGAAATGGTTGGTGTAGTCGAAGAAATCGGTTCAGACGTAAAAAATGTTAAAATTGGCGATAGAGTAGCTGTAAATGTCGAAACCTTCTGCGGAGAATGTTTCTTTTGCAAAAATGGATACGTAAATAATTGCACCGATAAAAACGGTGGTTGGGCTTTAGGCTGCCGCATTGATGGTGGACAAGCGGAATATGTAAGAGTTCCATACGCAGATAATGGACTAAACATAATTCCTCAAAACGTAACAGATGAACAAGCACTTTTTGTCGGAGATGTTTTAGCAACAGGTTTTTGGGCAACTCGTATTTCTGAAATCAAAAAGGAAGATACTGTTTTAATTATTGGCGCAGGTCCAACAGGACTTTGCACTTTGCTTTGCGTAATGCTTAAAAATCCGCAAAAAATTATTGTTTGTGAAAAAGACGAAACTCGAAGAAATTTTGTAAAAAAACATTACCCGCAAATTATTGTAGTCGAACCTAAAAACTGCAAAGATGTTGTTTTAAACGAAAGTGAACACGGTGGTGCAGACGTAGTGATTGAAGTTGCAGGTACAGAAGAAACCTTTAAAATGGCGTGGGATTGCGCAAGACCAAATTCAATAGTTACTATCGTTGCACTTTATGATAAACCAATGATTTTGCCTTTGCCTGATATGTATGGAAAAAATCTTATATTTAAAACAGGTGGGGTTGATGGTTGCGATTGCGAGGAAATTTTATCTTTAATAAAACAGGGAAAAATTGATACGACTCCATTGATAACTCATAAATTCAAACTTGTCGATATCGAAAAAGCATATAAAATTTTTGAAAATAAATTAGATAATGTAATTAAAATTGCAATTGTAAATTACCAACAAGTTTGAGAAAAATTTCCAGAGTATTTTAAGAAAAATCTCACATTTAAATTTTAACTGCATACTTTATAATTGTTTTATTGCTTCACGTTATGGGTTTTGACATAATGTATCGTGGATTTAGCATATTAGTCAGGTAATAATATTTTTCAAAGTGAATAAGTATTTTTTATTTCTAAAAATAATGGTTGTATTTTATTATATTTATCTATATTAAATATGCCATAAGCACTGATAAGTGATTCATAAGTCCATAAACTAAATCAAAACCTTTTATTTTTGCAACAGATTGAGGTTCAAAATTTTTAATAACATATAATAATTCTTCAATTCTTTTGATTTTTTCTTTTGATATTCTTGGATTATTTCCATCTACAAGAAAACCCAACACCATTTTTTTGCTTCGGGACCAACTATCCTTATTTTATCTTTATTTTCAGTAAAATGATTTTTCCTAATAATTTTAATAATTTGTTGAAAAATTATTCCAGTATCAGAAAATTATATAAAGCAACTTCATAACATCTTGTTGGAGTATTCTTCTTGAGATGAAAAGCATAAAGGAGAATAATAAAAGATATCGAATGCTGTTGACACTTATGATAGCGAGGGTAAAGAATTAGGAGTGGTTTTTGAAACAGCATGAAACACCATTAAAATGCAGGAACTTATTGATTGGACTAATAAAAACTTTTCGGACAGATTTTATCATCCTTTGATTATTATTGGGATTTTTGTTGTTTATTTGCTTGTAACCCATCCGTTTTAAGACGGAAACGGAAGATTATCCCGAGCATTGACCGACCTTTTACTGTTAAAATCAGGTTATGTTTATGTTCTATATAATTCAACCGAATCTATTATTGAAAATAATAAAGAAGGATATTACAGAGCCTTAAGACAAACTCAAACAACATTGAATAAAGAGCTTAATTATAAACCTTGGCTGATGTTTTTCCTGAAAACTTTACAAAAACAAAAAATCAGACTTGAATACAAAATAGAACGCGCAAATACATTATTTAGGCGAATCTAAATTTGCCTGAAATCTCAGCAAAAATTATGGAGGTTTTTGAGACAAAAGACAGAGCAAAAATTTCTGAATTGTCTGAACTAACAGGAACAAATACAAATACAATTAAAAAGCATTTATCAAGCTTGGTTGAGAATAATTACCTGACAAAACCTGGCAAAAACCTCGGTGCTTTGTGCACAAGAAGTTAAATTCTATATTAAACAAGAAAGATATATGATTTTAACAATAAACAAATTCATAAAATTTGTTTATATCTGAATTAATTCCATAATATGCATCTAAAGTTTTTTCAATTTTTTGTGCAATAGATTCATCTCCATGTATATGTATATACAATTTATTTATAGCACGGCTACATGCGACGTATGCTATTCTAAGATACTCTTCGTATATGGTATTATTTTCTATAATAGGTTTTTGAGAAGTAAATATTTCTTCTGGTTTAAATTCTTTTTCTACACTAGAGCGATTAGAAAAAGGTTCTAGATTAACCAACACACTATTAAATTCTTTTCCCTTGGATTTGTGAACTGTCATGTATTTGGAATTTTCTGAAAATAGTTCTATAACTATTTTTTTTGCGCATATATATGTTAGTTCATCGATATGTTTATATACTGCTTCAAAATAATTTTCATCATTGATATTTGGATATTTAAATTGTTCAACTATATTTACACCATCTAGATGCAATAAATTTTGATTAGCGTTTTCGATAATATCTTTTATTTTTTTATCATTTAAATTTTGAGCAAAAAAACGTTCCAAATTTTTTATAAGAGATTGAACTTTTTTTAATTTATTTCGTTCAAAATCTTTAAAAATATCTTTAATATCAAGATATTTTTCAAAAATTTTTAAAGACTTTGAAATATTTTTAGTTTTAAAACTTTCTTCTAATTCGGCGATATCCAATGTTGAAGCAATCCAATCTTCTCGTTTAGCATCTATTTCTTGAGTTAAATCTCTATGTGCTGCGTATGTATAAGCATTGTATATATTGTTAATTATTTTTTTTTGTTCATCTGTTACGTCATCAATATAATTGAATACCTCAGACCATTTTCTGCAAATAATCCTTGTTTCAGGTAATATTATTTCTTTCAACGGCTTGGTAAAGCAAGATTTATTTTTTTGAATTAAAAATGTAACCTTTGCGTTGTTCTCAATATTTTTAATACATTCTTGTTTAAATTCAGAATCTACTTTTTGTCTTATGAAGTTAGTTAGTTTAATTATGTTTTGCGTACTTCTTCGATTGCCTTCGATGTCTTTTGTAATAATTGGCTTTTTTGATTTAAGTTGAAAATTTTTAAATTCTTGATAAGTAGCACCCTGAAAAGAAAAAATAGACTGAGCTATATCTCCAACAACCACAACTGATACTTCTTTCTCAGATATTAAATCCAAAATTCTATTTTGTATTGGATTCGTATCTTGATATTCATCCATTAAAATATATGGAAACTCAGCTCTTAACATATATAGAATAATTGGATATGTTTCTATTAAAACTAATCCAAAATATAGAATTTCATCAAAGTCAATTTTGCCTGCAATTCCCCAAATATAAGCTTTGAGGGTATTTGCAAGTTCATCAGAAATATTTTTATGAGAAATGTAAACATCAGCTTCAGAATTAAATGGATATTTATTCATCTCGCTTATGTCAAGCTTTATGTCGCACATTTTTGATCGAGATAGAGTATTATAATCACTTTCTGGTAAATCCGGTCTTTCTTTTTTTATAAAGTCATAAATATCTTCCTTTGAATGCCCACTTAGAACGCTAAAGCCTTCCTGTCTAGACGCTATTTTTACATTCTGCGGAATATTGATATTAAATTTTTCTTTAATAGCCAGCTTTAATTGTTTTTGATAAGGACTTATAATATATTCATTAATAAACGCATGAATGGTTGATACAACAACATATTTGGAATAAGCTCCGAGTCTTTTGTTTATCTCTTCTACGGCCGCATTGGTATACGTAATACAAAGAATTTTTCGTCCATTATTTTCTTTTAAACGTTTGCTGTTTTTTATAATATTTTTAATATTTTCAATTAATAGATGAGTTTTCCCGGCACCAGGTCCAGCAAATATGCGTATATTTTTATCATCATTGTATATTTCTAAATCATCAGCAGATGTTATCTTTTCAGCCATTCAAAACCTTTCTTGATATATTCTGGAGTTCTAAGTTCATCTACGAAATCACTCATCAACATATTTAGTGCAACAGCACCTTTTTTATTTTGGACATATGCTAAGAACAATTGTGCAAAAAACAGTTTATTGATTTTGGCTTTCTTATTGTCATCCGTTTCTGTATCAAATTCTTTTTTATATATTTCAAGGATTTGTTTAATTTTTCCCAATGTCTTCTTTTTGACTATTTTATTAAGATTTGCATGCCAATAACTAATACAAAGATTATTTACTAATTCTGTATTGCATACAGTATTAGGCAATACAAGATGCAAAAGTTTTTTACATATGGTTTCTTGTGTAGTATTAGTATCTTCTTCAGTAAAGTTGTCAATGAATAATTCACTTTCAAAAGTTGAACCACCATTTTCTTGTGTAATAATGTTAATATTGCCTGAATGTTTACAACAGCGTTTAAAGACAGCAGGTTTATTTTTATACTTTTCATAATCATCTAAATAATCTGTATCACAATCTCGTATACAAAGAACTTTGGTCTTTGTTTCGTTAAATAATTTTAAAAATGGTCTAAAATTTATCCCTCCAACCTCAACAACAGAAATATGTTCATTTATTAAATTGAAACCTTCTTTTTGAGCAAAAAGTGGCAATAAAAGTTTTTCAGCCAAGCCTTCAACTAAAACAACTTTCTCTGTAAATAACATATCGCTTCTTGTAACATCTAAAAATTTTGCTATATGTTTTTTATCATCTTGTAAACAGTATTGTTTCTTGTCATTATCCGAGATAAATTTTGTTTTTAAATTATCTGCAATTACATTGTAGTTGGAATTTTCTCTGTAATAATGAAGCGTAATGATATCATCAATATTTGAAGATGCAGAAATATTAGGAGAGTGCGTTGTTATAATAATTTGATTTTTGATTTTTTCTTCTGGCAATTCTTCAAGATTTTGCAAATATTTAAAAAGTTGATATTGCATAGCCGGATGCAAATGGGCTTCTGGTTCTTCTATAAGTAAAATATTGTAGTCATCAGACATTTTAAATTGCAAAATATTGTATATTTGTATTAAATTGTTGTAACCCAATCCATTGTTTTCTATTGGTAAATCGTAGTTTTTATCTTTATCTATTAAGTGAAACTGAAAATAATCTTCTAAAGGTGCATCATACTTAAAACTTGGCTCAACTATATTGTTTCCCTTAATAATACCTATACTTTCCTGTCCTTTTTCAAATTTAGTTTTAATATCATTAATAAGTGATTCAAATTTATTATTAATAGTATTGGTTAAATCTCTTTTTATCTCTAAATCAGAATCTTCCTCTTTTATTTTCTTTTTTATAAAAGCTTTTGTTTCTGGCAATAATTTGTCTGTTGTTCTGTCAGCAGGTATAAAATCAATATTGAAGATGCTTCCTATATCGCTAGAATTTAATATTGGCTCACCTGCATCGTTATAAAAAACCCATTCATATTTATCTAAAAAGTCTTCTAGGGTATTTTCAAAATGTTTAAAATATTCTTTTGCAGGCAAATTTGCATCAATTGTTGACATTTTATTTTTATAGTCATCCAAATATTTATTATCTAATTCAAATGCAATTTTAAATTTGCCTCTAATTTTATATAAATCTTCAGTTTCTTCTTTAATTAAGTTGCCATCATCTTCATAAACAATAAAATTTTTAAGTTTTATTAGTGAACTATCTATTGTATCAGGATCAAATGAATGTTCTATAACATAATAAAATTCAATTTTTGGAGGGTTTTCTTGATAATTTGTTTTATGATTATCAAATAAGTCATTATGATTAAAATCCGATAATTTTAGCTTTGCTGGACGATTGTTTAAAAAAGTAACAACTTTTAAAAGATTAGTTTTTCCAGCATTGTTTGGTCCAATAATAACATTAACACCATCTTTAAAATTAATGATTGTACCGTTGTAATTCCTAAAATTATTTATTTTAATTTGTGAAATTTTCATCTTTTGCGCTTATATCCATTTCCTAAATTTGCTACGTTTATTATATCAGTTATTAATTTAAGATATCAACTTTTAATATTATATTTACAATAAAGGATAAAAATCATTATT
>SAMEA104315421__coassemble_714_pt1 | contig 32315 bp, 27 predicted proteins | sample SAMEA104315421__metabat2_low_PE_020 | metagenome-assembled genome bin SAMEA104315421 (sample SAMEA104315421) | gut metagenome | biome: Monkey gut; feature: monkey-associated habitat; material: faeces | place: China | collected 2013
GAGGTTTCAGCTGAAACCTGCGCCACTACATGGGTTTTTTAATTTTATAAATTTAGCCTTTTACAGCACCATCATTTTCACCAGAAATAAAATATCTTTGCATTGCTAAAAAGAAAATCAAAATAGGAATAGTTGATAATATTGAACCTGCGGCAATAAATCTCCAATTTGAACTAAACATGCCCTGCAAGTTATTAACACCAACGGGAAGTGTATACATAGATTCTTTTGTCAAAACGATACTTGGCCATAAAAATTCGCCCCATGAGCCTATAAATGTAAATATTGCCAATACCGCTAATGAAGGTTTTACCATAGGTAAAATTACTCGCCAAAAGACTTGAAAAACATTACAACCGTCTACAATTGCAGCTTCTTCCATTTCTCTAGGAATAGTCATAAACGCTTGACGCATTAAAAATATCCCAAAAGCGCTTACTGCAAATGGCATTACAAGCCCGATATAGCCCATAAAATTATTTACGGTATCCATCATATTCAGTTTTATAGTAATAAGGTATACTGGCAACATAATTGCCTGAAATGGAACCATTATTGTTGCTAGTATCGCAAAAAAAGTTATTTTTTTACCTGCAAAATTCATTCTTGCCAAAGGATATGCCGCAAGAGAAGATAAAATCAAGTTTAACAGCACAGTAAAACCTGCAACAATCATACTATTCCAGAAGTATGCCATAAAGTCCACTTTTTGCCATACTCCAATATAATTTTCCCATGTAAAATCTGTCGGAATAATTACAGGTGGATAAGCAAAAATATTCTCGTTTGCCCCCTTTAATGATGTCGAAATTAACCAAATAAATGGAAAAAGAGACAACAATGACACAAATATTAACACAGCATGAGATGATGCTTTCTCAACAAAACGTCTTAACATAGCAATTAACCACCAGGGCAAAGGCTTTCCCAATCCACATCGTCATCGTCATCACCAGGTTCTGGGATTTCATCACCATCTTCAAGCATCAGCATTAATTGTAATTTTAGTTGATGTTTATAATTTTCTCTAGCTTTTTCAATAGTTTTTGCGCAAAATGCAAAACTTGGAATTTCTTTAATTTCAATATAATAATATGGATTGCCATTGAAGTCCAAATCTGTTCCTTCAATTAGTGTCCAATCTAAATTTAAGTAATAATCTAAATCTTTATTCATTTGCAAAATCCTCTGTTAAAGGTTGGTTTATCATAATGCCTTCTCCACCAATTACGTCTACTTGTTTACCATTAAGCTGTAAGTATATTGGCAAGTTTGAATTTTTCTTTGATGTTTTAATCAATTGAAATAATCTTTTATAAAGTCCGTCTGTTCCACCGCCTAGTTCAAATTCATCACTTAAGTTAATAACAACCTTTGAAGGAGTTTCTGTAATGGAAATAAGCCTTGTACCTGCTGGAACTTCTGTGTATACACCTAATTTCTTTTCTTTTGCAGATGGGCCATTAACTAAAGATTTTAAAGCAAACTTCAAACGAGAAGTTCCATCTACTTCAGGAACATATTCACGTTTAACAGCTCGATAAACTTCTTCGCCCTTTGCATTATGTGCGATAAAGAATATATATACATAGTCTTTTGTTTGTTTCGGTTTGTCTTGTTCTGTTGGTTCTTCTGTTGGCACTTGAGTTTCTGTTGGAGTTTGATTCTCATCAACTATTACGTCTTGGCTTCCGAAAAATGCCATTTTAACGTAAACTACAAGCAATATTGCAACTATTAATAACCCTATTTTTTGAAACGCATTCATAATCTCACACTATTTCTTTTGTTCTGTATTTTTAGGTATAAATACTGTACCGTCTAACATAATATTGTTACCTTTAATATCAAAATTATTAAGAGCAACTTTTGTATTCTTATTATTTAACACATCAACAGTAAAATTCAATGGATTTATTAAATTTAATACATTTGTTAACTGTGTTAGGCTAACCTTTTGATTTAAGTTTTCTAAAGTAACTTCTGATGCTTTAAATTGTCCGTTTTCAATCTTCATTTTTGAAGATAAATTCAAGTTTACAGGAATATTTCTACCAAAAATTTGATTATTCATTTTTAAAGTAAAATAAAATTTATCCCCCTTCAATTTAACATTTACATCTTTTAATTCCATTAAATTCAAAGCTCCAACTTTAACATTTAATGAATTTAAGAAAGTTAAATAATTTTTAGACAATAAAGTCTTTCTCAAATCTACATCTGAAATAATCATATTGTATTTCATTATGAAGTTTTCTTTAAATTTAACATCTTTTGTTGTAGCTTTTACATAATTGAAGTCACAAACAGTACTCGCATTAAATTTTGAAACATAAACTCCATCAAAATCTAAGTTTTCACCTGAAATATCAAGTCCTTTAAAACGACCGTTTGCTAAATCTTTAGCGCTAAATGAGTTCATTTTAACCTTAAACCCCTTTGCACCTGTTGATTTTTTCAATTCTTTCTTAATAATTGAATTGGCAACGGCTTTTGAAATAAAGTTCATACCTGTAATAGCAGTTAATACTTTTGTTGGTGTTTTTGACATATCATAAGGTTGAGCACAATATGTTGTTAAATCACTTGCAAAAACAAGTGATGAAGTCATCATCAAAGTAATTCCAAGCGATAATATTTTTTTAATCATTATTAAATACCTTTTTGACTTTGATACACCCGTTACAAGAACTTGCAACAGCCTTTATACTATCATTATAAACCAAAATTATATTTTCGGCATTATTAATACTTTTGTTAAGAAGTGGTTTACCATTAGATATATCAAGTTTTTCAGAAGTATTCAAATTATATAAAGGATAGTTTAGCATGCTTATTGGTTCAATTAAATGCTTTTCAACAAATTCGATTGATTTGTAGTCTTGCATTTTTATTGAATCCTCAACTAAAAATTTTCCAGCTTTTGTTCGAATTAATCTTGTTAAATACCCTCCACAGCACAAATTTTGACCCAAATCATTCGCAATGGAACGAATATACGTTCCTTTTGAACATTCAATATAAACTTGAGCTTCTTGCTTTTCTTCGTCAAAGTTTTTTAATTCTATTTTATGAATAGTTACTTGTCTGGGGGCAACACTTATTGTTTTGCCTTCTCTTGCATATTCATACAACTTTTTGCCCTTAACTTTAATCGCTGAATACATTGGAGGAAGTTGTTCTATTTCACCCTCAAAAGAAGTTAAGGCACTTACAATTTGCTCTTTGGTAACTTTTTTATCGCTTTCAAAAATTACGTTTCCCTCTGTATCATACGAATCTGTAGCTTTTCCTAGTTGCACAAAAGCCAAGTAAGCTTTATCATCGGGCAAATATTCAATTAAACGAGTAGAATTGCCAACACAAATAGGTAAAACACCCTCTGCAAAAGGGTCTAAAGTTCCAGTATGTCCAATTTTCTTTATCTTCAAAAGTTTACGAAAATAAGCAACAACATCATGCGAAGTTTTGCCAACTGGTTTATATACGTTCAAAAAGCCGAACAATTAAACTTCTCCACGTGAAATTTTATTCAAAATTTCTGTAACTCTTGAACCTCGTTCAATAGAATCATCTGGAATAAATCTTAATTCAGGTGTTAATCTTAAACGAATACGTCTGCCAACCTCGTATCTAATTTTTGAAACGCTTGCAGTAATTGTATCAATAGATTTTTTCTTTTGTTCTTCTGAACCAAAAACGCTATAAAAAACTTTTGCAAAAGAGTTATCATGGCTAACTTCTACATCTGTAATTGATACAACACCAGCCAATCCTCGAATTTCCTTACGCAAGATGTCCGAAATTTCTCGCATTAACTCTTTTCTAACTCGTTCGTTTCGTAAATTGCTACTCATTAGACACCTACTTTATTTAAAATTACAAACTCTTACGTTCAACTTCTTCAGTTGTTGAAACTTCAATAATATCACCCTCTTTAAGGTCATTAAACTTGGCAAAGGAAATACCACATTCAAAACCTTGAGCAACCTCTTTAACGTCGTCTTTAAAACGTTTCAATTGATCAATTGCGCCTCTAAAGATTTCAACGCCATCACGTTTAAGCACGGCAGTTTTGCTACGAATAATCTTACCTTCTGTAACATAACATCCTGCAATCTTAGTAGTTTTACCAATTGTAAAGACTTGACGAACCTCAGCTTTACCAAGTTCAACTTCTTTAACTTCAGGTTCAAGCAAAGACAACATTGTTTTTTCCATATCTTCTAAGATTTGGTAAATAATATCATATTTCTTTATGATTACATGTTCTCTTTCAGCTGCTGCCATAGCGTTTGAATCTTCTTTAACGGTAAAACCTAAAATTAACGCCTTTGAAGCAGATGCTAACATAACATCAGCTTCTGAAATATCACCAACACCAACATGAATAATCTTTGTATCAATTTCATCAGAATCCATTTGAGCAATTGCTTGAGAAACAGCTTCTGCGGCACCATGTGTATTCGCTTTGATAATTAAATTCAATTGAGGAACATCAGCTTCGCCAGAAACAGCTTCTTTTCTAATGTGAGCTGGTAGCATTTCATCTAAACGTTTTGTTCTTTCAGTTTCTTTACGTTTTTCAATAATTGCTTTCATTTCTTTTTCATTTGCAACAACTTCAAACTTATCACCAGCTTGAGGAACTTCTGTCAAACCTAAAATTTCAACAGGAGTCGATGGTTCTGCACTCTTAATCTTTTCACCAGAATCAGAAATCAAAGCTCTTACACGTCCGCAAGCCGTTCCAACAACAACGCAGTTACCTGTGTGTAAAGTACCATTTTGAACTAATAATGTTGCAACAGGACCTTTACCTTTATCTAAGTTTGCCTCAATAACAACACCTGATGCTTTAGTATTCGGATTTGCTTTCAAATCTTGCATATCAGCAACTAATAAAATATATTCTAATAATTCGTCAATACCTTGTCTTTGTAATGCTGAAACCTTGCAAGTAATAGTGTCACCACCCCATGCTTCTGGAACTAGCCCATGTTCAGTTAATTGAGTTAAAACTCGGTCTGGATCTGCACCAGCCTTATCAATTTTGTTCACTGCGACAATAATTGGAATTTCAGCAGCTTTTGCATGGTTAATAGCTTCAATGGTTTGAGGCATAATACCGTCATCTGCAGCAACTACAAGAATTGCGATATCAGTTGCTTTTGCACCTCTAGCACGCATTTCAGTAAACGCTTCGTGACCTGGGGTATCTAAGAATACAACCTTTTTGCCATCGTGAAGATAAATTGTATACGCACCGATTGATTGAGTAATACCACCAACCTCTGTATTTACAATTTTGTGTTTTGAAGCACGGATACTATCTAACAATGTTGTTTTACCGTGGTCTACGTGTCCCATAATACTGATTACAGGTGCTCTACGAACCATATTCTTTTCATCAGCTTTTAAGGCTTCTTTTTGTTCTTCTTTTGCCATTTCTTGTTGAATATATGCATCTAAATCTTCATCTAGAACTTCTAAGCCATATTCAGCACAAACTTTTTTAATTACGTCGACATCAATCAATTGATTAACTGTTGCCATAATACCGTTTAACATCAAGAATTTAACAATTTCCGCAGGAGTTTTTTGAATTTTATCTGCTAACTCTTGAATTGTCATAGCTGTTGTTACAACTAATTTGGTTACAGCTTCTTTTTCTTCCTCTTTGTGAACATGTTTTTTATGTTTTTGAGCTGCGGCTTTTTCTAGCGAAATTCTTTCTTGTTCTTCTTCTTTAGAAATTTTATCTTTTCTTTTTGAGTCAGGTTTATGTTTTGAGCCATAATTACCCTTGTTTTCATAAATATCTTGAGGAATAATATGACGTTCAATAGGCTTGTTATTGTTATCAAAAGGCTTTTTATTACCTGATTTATCACCAGATTTTGAGTTTCTTTCAGGTTTTCCTGCAGGTTTTGCAGTTCCTTCTTGAGGTCTTGCTGCACGTCTTACAATCTCAAGACGATTTACAGGCTGAACTCTTTTTACAACTTGAACTCTTGGTTGGTCAGTTTGAGCAGTTTTTTCTTGAGTAGCTTCTGTTTTAGCAGGTTCAGCTTTTTTTTCAACACGTTCAATAAGTGGCTTTTCTTCTGCCTTTGGAGCTTCTTTTTCTACCACTTGAACTTCAGGTTTAGCTTCTGCCTTAGCTTTTTTAACAATGAATGCCTTTGGTTTTTTAACTTCAACTTTAGAGCCACCCGCAATGAAATCCTTTAATCTCTTACATTGTTCAGGGGTTACCGAACTTGAGTGGGTTTTTACGACAATCTGAATTTGAGCTAATTTTTCAATTACCTCTTTGCTTGTTAAACCTACTTCTTTTGCTAATTCACTTACTCTAATATTACTCAATTTTAACCAATTTTCCTTTCAGTTCTTCTGAAACGTTATGTTTCAAGACTTTTGATATTTTATCTTTTTTTAATGCGTTTTCAATACACAATTTATTATAACAAAGATATACTGATCTGCCAAATATTTTAGAATCTGGATTTATAACAACTTGATTATTAATTCTATCATTTGTTATTTTTATCAGCTGAGATGCGCTTTTTAACTTACCACAACCGATACATTTTCTCATCTTTTCCATTTTTAATTTACTTCTGCCAATTTTTCTAGTTTCAATTTTTGGTCATATTCAATCAACAAATGTAAAAGTTCGTCTAAATCACCATCAATTACAGTCCAAACATTTAAGTTTTGACCAATGCGGTGGTCAGTTAAACGACCTTGAGGGAAGTTATACGTTCTAATACGTTCACTTCTATCGCCTGAACCCACTTGAGAACGACGTAAGTCTGTGATTTCTTTTGTTTGTTTTTGAACTTCTAAATCATACAATTTAGCTTTCAAGATTTGCATTGCACGTTCTTTGTTTTGTAATTGAGAACGTTCTTCAGTACAGAAAATCATAATGCCTGTTGGTTTGTGAAACAAACGAGCTGCAGTTTCAACTTTATTAACGTTTTGACCTCCGGCACCACCTGAACGAGCAGTAGACATTTCAATATCTTCTGGTTTAATTTCAATTTCAACATCATCCACTTCCGGCATTACGGCAACTGTTGCAGTTGAAGTGTGAACTCTACCTTGAGATTCTGTTTGAGGAACACGTTGTACACGGTGTACACCTGATTCATATTTTAATTTTGAATATACAGCATCACCCTTAATAGAAATGATAATTTCAGAATAACCACCAGCTTCACATTCTGTTTTTGAAAGAATTTGAGTAGTCCATCCTTGCTTATCTGCAAATTTTAAGTACATACGTGCTAAGTCACCAGCAAAAATGTTTGCTTCATCACCACCAGCACCACCACGAATTTCAAGCATAATGTCTTTGTCATCCATAGGGTCACGAGGAAGAAGTAAAACTTTCATTTTTTCTTCGTACTCGGCAATTTTTGCTTCATTTTCCTCAATATCTGATTTTAAAAATGCTTTCATTTCTTCATCAGATTCAGATTTAATCATTTCTTTTGCATCGTTAATAGCATCAACAGCTTTTTTCCAAGCGTAATAAAGTTCAACTGTTTCTTCCATTGACTTTCTTTGCTTAGACAAATCTTTAAATCTATTATAATCCTGAATTACCGCAGGATCAGAAAGAGTTAGACCTAACTCATTATACTTTTCTTCAATCTGCTTAATTTTATCCAACATATCATTCATAACAAGAAACCTCGCTTTTAGTAAAATTATACCAAAAACAAGATTTCTTGCAATTAAGCCTTTAAAAATCAGTTACAATGCTAACTAAAATATGAAAAATCTTTTTGTGTATGATTATCAATAATTGTTTTTATTGAGTTATATTCATTTGTTAGCGCAGAATATTCTGTATCCAAGCGTTTTGCTTGCATATCTAATATTTTTTCTTTTCTGTTAATTTTATTCATTTGTGCGTTGTATTCAGCTTCAGCTGCTGCATCATCAGTTTTATCATAACTTTCAATGATGTCGGTTGCTGACGACAATGAAACTTGTTGACCGTCTTTTACCAATACTAAATAACCGCTCAATAAACCTTGAATTAAACTGTTGCTATTCCACTTTGAATAATCTTCTTCCGAAGTATATCCTTCTGTTTTTTCTAATTCTTCATATTCAGTTTTTCCACCAAAACAATGTTGCATACGATTTGGACCACCAAAATCTATACTTTCATCATAAATCCAACCTTGAGAAATTGCATAATTCTTTACTTCATTTTGAAAACTCGTATCCTTCATAAAGTAATCATAATGATTTTTCAAACTATTTGTATTGGTTCTATTATAATCACCATTTGCACTTTGTCTTTTTACAGTAAATACTACTTTTTCTGAATTAGACGAATATTCTGAATGTCTAAATAGATTTGCTGCTTTATATTTACATTGAAATTTAGTTTCACCTTCTTCTTTTCCCAAACCAAGATTTGTCATTAATTCATAAAATGCTCGTTCGTTTGTTGGCATTTTAAAATACATTTTTTGTACTTTTTTAGTTTTACCTGTTCTCGATGCTTCTGCTGCAGAATATGCTGATATTTCTGATGATTTAATTACAGAATACCCCTGAGCAGTCAATGTTGAATAATTCATTGCAATTTCTTCACCACCATTTGAAATTGTTAAGGTTTTATTGTTTAAAGCATTTGTATATTTTTCTGATACACCTTCTTGGTCGTTTGCTAAACGCATTTTGTCCATAGCAATTCGTTGTTGCTTCAATTCTACTGAAGACAAACGTGATGTGATTGTTAATAGTCTTGCTTGTGATGCTGCTAATCCCATAATTACACATTCCTTTTTTGCTACCTGTATGTCATGTAACGGTACGCTTTAACACAAACTTTAGTACATGTTAAGTTTTTGTAACAATATGAGATGTGAAACAACTTTAGAAAGATATTAAGGACATATCTATTCCCTATAATTCACCTTTTTAGATATAAAAAACGAGAGGTTACTTACGCAACCTCTCGTTATAATTATTGAAATTATAAATTATTTCTTATCTGGAACTGCAACAGGTGTTGCTGAATGATTTGCAGCATCTACTTGTTCAGCTACATCAGAATTTTGTTTTGCCTGTTTTTTTAATGCTGATTGAATATCAGTTGGATTGTAGTCCTTATTTACATATTCAATTTTAGCATTTTTCTTTAGGCTTTCGATGAATTTTTCAAGTACATCAACTTTCTTTTGATTTTCTAAGTACAAGATAATTTCAGGTTTAACCTTTTCAAATGAATCTTGACCTGCAGCTTTTCTATCAGTAACCATAATAATATGGTAGCCATAAGATGTTTTTACTATACCGCTGATTGTATTAGGTTTCATTGAAAATGCTGCGTTTGAAAATGCATCAACCATTTCTTTTTTTGCAAAGAAACCTAAGTCACCACCCATTTTTGCAGATTCAACATCTTCTGATTTCTCTTTTGCTACTTTTGCAAATTGCGCTGGGTTCTTTTGAACTTCTGCTAAAACTGTTTGAGCTGTTTTTAACTTTTCAGCCATTTGTTTTTGAATCATATCATTGATTTGAGCATCTGTTAAATCTGCGTTTTTAGCATCCGCTTTAATCAATTCTTTCATTTCTTCTGGGTTAGCTGCAATCAAAATATGTGAAGCTCTAACTTTGTCTGGATATTTGAATTTATCAATATTTTGGTTGTAATATTTTTTAGCATCAGCATCTGTAACTTTAACTTTTTCAATCATATCAACTAATTTTTTCATCTTAACTTCTTCTGTTAAGTCTCTTTTAAATTCAGCTAAAGTAACACCATTTTGTTTTAAAATTTCATTGAATTTAGCCTTTGAACCAACTTTTTCAATCATATTTTGAAGTTCTTTATCTGTATCTGCTTTAGTTACAGTGATATGACGTTTTTCCATTTCTTCATTTACTAAAGAACGAATAATTAATTCACTAACAACTCTGTCTTTAATCATCAAGTACATAAAGCTTTGTTTATCTACGTTTTTCTTGTTCAAGCCAAACATTTGTAACCCTGGGTTGTTAATTGTTTGGTTGAATAGTTTATCATAGTCAGCTTGAGTAATAACTTTGTCATTAACCTTTACGATTACATCATTATTTTTTAATGAGCAACCTGTAAACAATAACGCTGAAAATAATAAAATCGCCAATAATTTAATTGATTTCATATAGTTCTCCTTATTATTTGTCTTTGTACTCGTAACAAATTTTATTAATATAATAAAACAAATCCGTCAAAATGTTAAATATTTCATTAAAATTCATATACTTATTGTTAAGCAAAATGATAGAATTTCCCTCTGTACAAGCCTTAGGCGCAACAGTAAACTTAATACTTTTTGTAATATTTGACGGTAATTTTGCACTAATAATTCTCCATTCTGGCATTGAATATGGAGTATAAATTCTTATACAATCTTGTGTTTCTCTAATTACTGATATTTTTGCCTCTGTTGCAGAAAGTCTTAATTTTATCAACTTAATTAAATTTTCAACTGGTTCTGGAGATTTTGCAAATCTATCTTTCCATTCATCTACGATATAATCTAGTTCGACTGTTGATTTTACGTCAGCTAAACGTTTGTATTCAATCATCTTTTGTTCACTTGAACCAACCCATTCATCTGGAATATATGCAGTAACATTAATATCAACAATTGTAGGAGTCACATTTTCAACTTTTTCACCTTGGATTTCGTGAATTGTATCCTCTAATAATTGGCAATATGTATCAAAACCAACATTTATCATGTGTCCATGTTGTTTTGTACCTAACAAGTTACCTACACCACGAATTTCTACATCTCTTAATGCAATTTGATACCCACTACCAAGTGTTGTAAACTCTTTAATTGCCTTCAATCGTTTTGTAGCTTCTTCTGTTAAATTTTTGTTATGTTTATAAAAACAATAGCAGTAGGCTTGTTTTTCACAACGACCAACACGACCTCGCAATTGATACAATTGAGCTAAACCAAATTTATCTGCATCATGTATAATTATAGTATTTGCATTTGGAATATCTAAACCCGACTCAATAATAGTAGTTGAAAGCAATACGTCATATTCATAGTTTGCAAAATCTACCATAACCTTTTCAAGTTCTGCCTCATTCATTTTGCCATGTCCAACACAAATTCTAGCATTAGGAACTATTTTTTGAAGATGAAGTTTAAATTCTTCAATAGTCTCAACTCTATTATAAAGATAAAAAACTTGTCCTTCTCTATCCAATTCGTGTACGATTGCGTTTCTTATTGCCGTATCATTTTCTTCTCCAACAAAAGTTTTAACAGGAAGTCTATTCTTTGGCGGAGTATTAATTATAGACATGTCTTTTATGCCAGATAAAGACATATAAAGAGTTCTCGGAATTGGAGTTGCCGACATTGAAACAATATCAATATTTTCACGCAATTGCTTCAATTTTTCTTTATGACGAACTCCAAATCTATGTTCCTCGTCTATAACAAGTAAACCTAAATCCTTAAACTGAATACCATCTTGAAGTAGCCTATGTGTACCAATTACGACATCACATTCGCCTAATGCCATTCTCTTTAATGTTTCTCTTTGCTCTTTTGCGCTTCTAAAACGACACAACAAGTCAACATTCATTGCAAATGGTTTAAATCGTTCGGAAATCGTTTGATAGTGTTGAAGAGCTAAAATAGTTGTTGGTACAATTACTGCAACTTGCTTGCCTGAAGTTATTGCCTTAAAAATTGCACGCATCGCAACTTCTGTTTTACCAAATCCAACATCACCGCAAATTAATCTATCCATTGGATTTTCAGATTCCATATCTCGTTTAACATCTTCAATTGCACGCATTTGATCTGGAGTTTCGACATACTCAAAGGCTTCCTCCATTTCTATTTGCCAATTTGAATCTGCATCAAACTGAATGCCCTTACGCATTTTACGCTTTGCATAAAGACGTAACAAATCATAAGCAATAGTTTCAACAGCTTTTTTAACTTTATTTTTAGTATTTTCCCAATCATTACCACCCATTCGTGATAATTTAGGTTTTACAGAACCAGAACCCCTATAACGGCACAACAAGTTAATTTGCTCTGCTGGAATATGTAATTTGTCTTTTCCTGCGTATTCAATCGTTAAGTAGTCCTTTAGTTGACCGTCGATTTCTTGTTGCGTTAATCCTTGATAAATTCCAACCCCATGAATTGTATGAACAACGTACTCTCCAGCTTGGATATCATTTATACTTTCGATATATTCAGCCTTTTCTTTATAATAATTCTTCTTTGAAGAAGTAATTTCTTTTGAGCGCTTATTAAACAACTCTCTATCCGTCAACAATAAAAACTTACATTCATCTGAAATTGTACCAAACGAAGTTAAACTTTCTAAAAAAGTACAGTCAAAAATTTCATTTTCAGCTAAAATTTCTCTGACTCTTTCTGGATAATCAGTAGAGATTAAAACCTTATAAGACTCATACTCTTTAATGTATTTGGTAATTTCAGCAATATTTGCATTAAAATTTTTAACAGGTTGAGCATCAAATTCGATAACATCTTCAAATTCGCTGTCAATAAAGTTGTTCATTCCAATTTTAATAAATGGCGCAATCAGTTGAATAAAATCTTCATATAATATATGATTTTTATCCTTTAACTCATAATTTAGAGCTAATTTTAAGTTTTCTGCCTCCTGATTTGTATAACTTTCATCTAAGAATTGATATTTTGAGTAAATTTCACTAGCTTCATCAAATATAATTATATAGTCTTTAAAATAATCAAAAATACTTATTAATTTATCATTAAAGTAAGATTGATAAACCTCAATACCTTCAAAATAATTATCCTCTTGAACCATATTCAAAAGTTCTTTCGGCATTTTAACATTTTCGCTTGAAATAAATTTGTAAATAGGTAAAATAGTAGCTTTTTCAATCTTTTTAATAGATTTTTGAGTTTCATTATTAAATAATCTTATATCAACAATCTCATCACCCCATAACTCAATTCGCACAGGGTATTCCTCTAAAGAAAAAATGTCAATAATATCACCACGAATAGAAAATTCCCCAACATCAGAAACCATTACTGAACGCTTATAGCCAAATTCTACAAGTTTTTTAGCCAAAGTTTGGATATCTAAATTTTCATTCAATTTTATCTCAATAGCATTTTGTTTAAAGAATTTTTCTTCTGGAAATTTTTCAAGCAAAGTTTTTATTGGTGTAAACACAATTTTTGGTTTGCTTCGTAGGATTTCAACTTGTTTTGCATATTCATATTTGTTTGAATTTACACCTTCATACATAGAAATAGTTTGAAAAGGCAACAACTCAGAAGATTTAGCAAAAACTTTTTTATAATCAGATTGATACTTCAATGCACTTTGCTCATTTGAAGTTACAAACAAAATCTTTTTACCAGAAAATTCGGCAATTTTGTCTAACAAAATCAATCTAAAAAAAGACGTTAATCCACTTACAGCAAAGGATTTTTTCTTTGCTATATAATTTTGTAGACGAGAAAAAGTTTTGCAGTCAAAATTTAACATTATTCTTTAAGATTTGGGCTTTGATAATCAACCCCGATATCTTTCAATGCGTTTATAAAGTGTTCAGCACAAGCCTTTTGAACATCAGGCGGAACAACTCTTAAAAGTTCAATTGTTTTTGAAATAACAGGGTCTTTATCGTACCAACGATTACCATTCACAGGTTTTACCATTGCATAAAATTTATCAATGGCTTCCTTTGAAACCTTTTCTTCAATCTTCTTCAAAAAAACTTCTGCTTGAGCTCTCAACTCGTCTTGGTAATTTTTTAATAACTCAACAACTTCCAATAAAAGGGGATCATGTTCATACCAACGTCTATATGCAGGCTTCATCAAGACCTCCTTGAACTGTATCTGCTGATACACGTTCAATCTTGCCTCCTAAGGCTCTAATCTTATCTTCAAAGTTTTCATAACCTCTATCAATATGATGCAAGTTTTCTACTTCAGATGTTCCTTCTGCCATTAATGCTGCAATTACCAATGATGCACCAGCACGCAAATCGCTTGCTGAAACAGTTGCGCCAGTTAATTTTTTAACACCTTTAATAATCGCATGGTTTCTATCTTGATGAATATCAGCTCCCATACGTCTTAAGTCTGGAACTTGCATAAATCTGTTTTCATATAAACTTTCTGTAATAATACCTACTCCATTTGCAGTCGATAATAGTACCATAGCCATAGATTGCAAATCTGTAGGAAAACCTGGATATGGTTGTGTTACAAAGTTTACAGTATTTAATCTGCCTTTTGCAGAAACTTCAATTGCAGTCGGTTCAATCAACTTGATATTAGCACCCATTTTTAACAATTTGTTGTTAAAGAAAGTTAAATGAGCTGGAAATATATTTTTAATGATTGCAGAACCTCGAGTGGCAACAACTGCACTCATAAAAGTACCCGCTTCAATTCTGTCTGGGATTGTTGTGTATTCAATCGGGTGTAAATCTTCTTGTGTAACACCGTTGATAACAATATCTGATGTACCAGCACCAACAATATCCGCACCCATTGCATTTAAGAAGTTAGCTAAATCAATAATTTCAGGTTCTCTTGCTGCATTTTGAATTTTTGTAGAACCTTCTGCCAAAATAGAAGCAAGCATTATATTTTCAGTTGCACCAACAGAAGGAATATCTAAATAAATTTCAGCACCTTCAAGCTTTGTCGCTTTGGCATGCACATAACCATTTTCAATTTTAATATCTGCACCTAGAGCTTCTAAACCTTTAATATGGAAGTCAACACGACGTTCGCCAATTGCACAACCTCCAGGAAGTGCTACTATTGCTTCTTTACAACGAGAAACCAAAGCACCTAAAATAATAAAAGATGCTCTCATTTTGCTAACTAACTCATATTTAGCAGTAACACTTGTAATATCAGTAGCATCAATAGTTACAGTTTTGTTGATTTTATCATAATGTGTCTTTGTACCCAACTGCTCTATTACATTAAGCATAATCTCAACGTCTGTTAAATCTGGCACATTGTGAATTAAAGTTTCACCCTTCGCCAAAATAGCAGCAGCCATAAGTTTAAGTACGGCATTCTTTGCCCCACCAATACTTACTTCGCCTTTAAGAGGGGTACCACCTGTAATTATATATTTGTCATCTGAATTCTTAATCATAATATTTCTTCATTTATAATACAACTTAATAGAAAATCTGTAAAGACTCTAACTAATCATTAAAAGTTCTATGACCGCTAAAAGCCTTTATTCCTAAGTATTTTGCAGACATTCCAAGTTCTTGTTCTATTCTAATTAATTGGTTGTATTTTGCCATTCTGTCAGAGCGTGATGCCGAGCCTGATTTTATTTGTCCACAATTTGTAGCTACCGCTAAATCTGCAATAAATGTGTCTTCGGTTTCACCAGAGCGGTGAGATGCAATTGCTGTATAACCTGCAGAATGAGCCATTTCTATTGCAGCTAATGTTTCAGTTAATGTACCAATTTGGTTCACTTTAATCAAAATTGAATTTGCAATTTTTCTTAAAATACCTTCTTGAAGTCGTTTTGTGTTAGTTACGAACAAGTCATCACCCACTAACTGACATTTATGACCGATTTTTTGAGTTAACAATCTCCAACCTTCCCAATCTTCTTCCGCCATACCGTCTTCGATAGAAATAATTGGGTATTTATCTACTAAATCTGACAAGAATTGAACCATTTCTTCTCTTGTTAAAATTTTACCTTCGCCAGCTAAAGTGTATTTTCCATCTTCATAGAATTCACTCGAAGCTAAGTCTATACAAATTTTAACATCATCTGTTGTATAACCACCTTGTTCAATTGCTTGAATAATCATTTCAATAGCTTCTTCGTTTGAGGATATGCTTGGTGCAAAACCACCTTCATCGCCAACTGAAGTTGCATATTCCTTATCTTGAAGGATATGTTTTAATGTATAAAAAATTTCAGAACCCATTCTAACGGCATCTTCAAACGAGCCTGCGCCAACTGGGGCAATCATAAATTCTTGAAAATCAATGTTGTTATCAGCATGTACACCACCGTTAATAATATTCATCATTGGAACTGGTAATGTTATTGCTGAAATACCACCTAAATATCTGTAAAGTGGCATTTTATATGCTAACGACGCAGCTTTTGCAACTGCTAACGAAACGCCTAAAATAGCATTAGCGCCTAATCTTGATTTATTATCAGTACCATCTAATTCCAACATCAATTTGTCAATATTATATTGGTTTGATGCATCTTCACCAATTAATTCTGGTGCAATGATGTTATTAACATTATTTACAGCCTTAGTGACACCTTTACCGCCAAATCTTGACTTGTCGTTATCACGTAATTCAATAGCTTCATATATGCCAGTTGAAGCCCCTGAAGGAACAGCGGCTCTACCAACAACCCCAGAAGCTAACCTTACATCAACTTCTACGGTTGGATTACCACGTGAATCTAAAATTTGTCTAGCTACAATGTCTTCAATTAATGTTGGCATGATTTTCTCCAAAATTTATAATTACATACAGATTATTTCACAAAATTCATACTATTTCAATAGTAACAGTGTTTATGTTATATTTATTTATGAAAATATTAAGGAGTTAATCATGGGAATCAAATCAATTATTCTTGCGGCTGGTAAAGGCACACGCATGAAATCAGAAAAATCAAAAGTTTTACACACAATTTTCGATAAAACTTTATTAGGATACGTTTTAGATGCTGTAAACGGTACACACATGATTGAACAATCATACGTAATTGTAGGTCATCAAGCAGATTCAGTAACAAAATTTGTTGAAGATAATTATGGCAATAATGCGAAAACAATTCTTCAATCACCACAACTGGGTACAGGTCATGCAGTAAGCATGGCATGCGAAGATTTAAGCAATTTTGATGGAGAAGTAATAATTCTATGTGGCGATACACCACTTATTACATCAAACACATTGGCGAACTTTATTGATGCACATAAAGAAAACAAAGCTGATATTACCGTAATGAGTGCAATTTTTGAAAATCCTAAAAATTACGGAAGAATCGTTAGAAACATCGACCAAACCTTGAAAAAAATTGTTGAAGAAAAAGATGCAACAAAAGAAGAAAAACAAATTCAAGAAATTAATGCCGGTATTTACTGTATTAACTGGCAAAAGGTAAAAAAAGCCTTCTCAGAATTAAAGAGTAACAACGCTCAAGGTGAATATTACTTAACTGATATTATTGCTTGGGGAGTAAAAAAGAACCTAAATGTTCAAGCCTTCACCCTAAAAGATAATTCTGAAATCTTAGGTATAAACTCTAAAGTTCAACTTGCAGAGGCTGCAAAAATTTTGAACAACAGAAACTTAAGAAAGTTAATGGAAAAAGGTGTTACAATCGTTGACCCAGCTACAACATGGATTAGTGAAGATACTGAAATTGGTACAGACACTATTGTTTATCCTTCAGTTTATATCAACGGCAAAAACAAAATTGGTAACAACTGTCAAATCGGTCCAATGTCACATATTAGAGGAAACTGCAAAGTAGGAAACCACGTAAGAATAGGTAATTTTGTGGAAATCAAAAATTCAATTATCAAAGATAATACAAATGTTTCACACTTGAGCTACGTTGGTGATAGCGAACTTGGTTCTCACGTAAACATCGGCGCTGGCACAATTACCGCAAATTACAACCCTGTAACTAAAGTTAAAAACAGAACTATCATTGGAGATTATGCAAACACAGGCTCAAATTCAGTTCTTGTAGCTCCTATTGAGCTTGAAGAAGGGGCTTTCGTTGCCGCTGGTGCAGTTGCAACGAAGAATGTCAAGGCTTGGGCTTTAGCATTAAGCAGAGCACCAATGAAAATCTTTGAAAATTGGGTAAAAAAATCAAAATAATAGAGGTAAAAATGGCAATAAAACCGTGGACAGAATATTTTTTGGACCTTGCAAAAACTTGCGCAAGCCGTTCTAATTGTATTAGAGCTCAAGTCGGCGCAGTAATTGTTGGCGAGGATAAAAAAATTAAAGCAACAGGTTACAATGGAACACCGTCAAAGGTTGAATCTTGCGCTGAACGTGGCAAATGTTATCGAATTGAACATAACATTCAATCAGGAACTCAATACGAAACTTGCCGTTCGATTCATGCTGAACAAAACGCTATAATTCAAGCAGGACAAGACCGTTGTAAAGATGCTACAATGTATATTTGGGGACATCAAATGATTTGTATTCTTTGCAAAAGATTTATTGTACAAGCTGGCATTAAAGATGTTTACTTACAAAAAGATGAAAACACACCTGTTGTTCACGTTTCAGTTGATGACATTAGACGAGATTTAGAAGAACAATAACATAAAAAAGGCGGTTTGAATTTTAATTCAAACCGCCTTTTAAAAAACTTATTAAAGATAAATTACATTCTTTTCAATTTATCTTTTCTAATTTTGTTATCCATCTGATCTAACTTATCAAGCATTTGATAAGAGAATTTGTCTTTTTCCATTTGCAAAGCATTACGTTTATCCATTTCGTGCAACATCTTCATATCAGAGTTTGGTCCGATATTTCTCATTGCTGACATTTGTGCATTTGCTGTATTCATAATTCTAAATGCGGCATCGCTTCTGCCTACTCCGTAAATCATAAGCACCTCTTATTTTCTGTACACTACAATTATAACACATGTTTATTAAAATCACAAAAAAAATTATTTGATAGATACGTTATCAAATATGTAGAAAGTTTTACAATTAAGGCATTTAAGATTGTAAACTTTTGTAACATGCAAGAATTTTCCATAGAAAAATGTGATAATAGCTATATAAAAAGTGGTATTATACTAATAGATGGAGTAACGTTCTTGGTACACAGGAACAGATAAAGGACAGAATGAACGATATACAATTTCAGAATGATCTTGACCGATTAATTGAAGTATTGCCTCCTAAAATAACAAAATTATTAAACCATGAGGCTCTAAACGACGTTATTGAATTAGTTTTAGACATTGGACGTCTACCAGAAATTCGACACGCTAGCGGAAAGATTGAAAGTTTGAATTGCGAACCAATCGTTTATGATGATTTGGACTATATCACTAGTCGTATACCTGAATTTACATCAGACAATCGTTCAGGTATTGCTGGAACTTTACACAGAATTAGTGCAATTAGAAACCGTCAAGGTCGTGTAATCGGACTTACCTGCAGAATTGGTAGGGTTGTAACAGGTACAATTGCTTGTATTAAAGACTTTGTAATGCAAGGCAAGAGCATTTTATTCTTAGGCAAACCTGGTGTTGGTAAGACTACAAAGCTAAGAGAAATTTCACGTTTAGTTGCAGATGAATTGGGCAAACGTGTTGTTATTGTTGATACATCAAACGAAATTGCAGGAGATGGTGATACTCCACACCCTGCAATTGGTAAAGCTAGAAGAATGCAGGTTCGTCAACCAGAATTTCAAAAAGATATTATGATTGAAGCTGTTGAAAACCACACTCCAGAAGTTATCGTTGTTGATGAAATTGGTACTGAGGCTGAAGCTCAAGCTGCCAGAACAATTGCTGAACGTGGTGTTATGCTTATTGCAACAGCACATGGTCAAAGTTTAGAAAATTTGATTAAAAATCCTGCATTATCAGACCTTGTAGGTGGTATTCAATCTGTAACATTAGGCGATGATGAAGCTAAACGCCGAGCATCACAAAAAACAGTTCTAGAACGTGAAAAACAACCAACTTTTGATATTGTAATTGAAATTATTGATAGAAACACTTTGGCTGTATATAAAGATGCAGCAGAAGCCGTTGATTATATCTTAAGAGGTTGGCCTATTAGACCAGAAATCCGAAAAGTTGACAAAACTTATGATAACAAACCTGCTGAAATTAAAGTTGAAGAAAATCTTGTTAAGGTTGAACCGTCAAAGGAAACTCCAGAACAAATCATTGATAGAATTAACGAAACAGACCGTAAAATTGCGCAACAAGATCCAGCTGACAGATTAAAATTTAGCTTTAATAGAAAAGATTATGTTAAAGAAGCTAAAAAATTCAAAAAGATTTACTTATATGCTGTTTCAAGAACAATCGTTGAAAAGATTATTGAACGCTTAGATCTAAATGCTGAAATAACAAAGAATATTGATGATGCAGACTTAGTAATTGCACACAAAAACTTTGCAAAAGGTGGAGCGAAAATTTTAAGTACAGCAAACAATTATAGATTACAAATATTTTATGTAAAAACAAACTCAATGGCTCAAATTCAAAAGGTTGTCAAAGAAGCATTAGATATCAGAGAATCTTCACAACCAGTACAAGGCTATTACGACAATACAGAAAAAGCCCTTGATGAAGCTCAAAATGCTATTAACCAAGTTCTTGCAGGTGCTAAAGATGTGGAAATTTCACCACAAAATCAACAAGTAAGAAAACTTCAACACGAACTTGTTGAACAGCATAATTTGTCTAGCGAAAGCATTGGTGAAGGCGAAGAACGTCACTTAAAAATCGTTGGTGGACAAGACTTTAAGGGTTAAAATTCAACAATTTGAGTCATTATTGAATAACTATTTTTACCTTCTTCATTAAGGTAAATAATTTTGTAGTGAGGTTCTTTACCACTAGCAGGAGAAGATATAATATGTCTTACACCATTAATTTGTTCTTCTCTATCATAATGATAGTGTCCCGAAACAATAGCTAAAATGTTATTGTATTTAGAAATTATATCAAAATATTCATTTGATTTGTATAAATCATGGCTTGATGGGTGCGTAATATCTCTTTGTCTCAATAATGGAAAATGTTGAACTAAGACAACAGAATATTTTTCATATTTTTTTAATTGTTTATCCAACCACGCAAGTGTGTCTTGTTTATAATAACCATTTGGACCTGGCATCAACGCTTTTTGTCCGTCTACGAAAATGAAAACAACATTATCTTTTTTTACAACATAATTAAAACTTTTTATATGTTTAAGAGTGTATTTATTTACAACATGTAAATATTCAGGTTTATCAAACCCACCAGCTTTGAAACAATCGTGATTTCCAATTTGAATATAATAAGGTACATTCAATCTTTTAATGCCTTTTAAAAATTTCACAAGAGTTTTTTCATTAGCAGAATCAATGTTATCGCCTGTAAATAAGACTATATCAAGATTTTTTGTTTTATTAATGCTTCTTACAAGATTTGTCAAGCGAGCATCAGAGTCTTCCGTATTATTATAGTGAAAATCTGTTACTTGAACCACTTTTAAGTCTTTCGCTCTTGCAATTGAGCCAAAAAACAGCATTATTGTTGTTAAAATAAATATGTATAACTTTTTTTTCATAATTTGCGAAACCTATTTATATATGTTAAACTTACAAATAAATTATATCATAGTCATGTATATTAAGGAGAAAAAATGAATAAAATTAAATTTTATATTGAAAAACATCCTGATGTATTTTCTATCTTATTGTTAGCGGTTTTATGCGGAATTTTCTTATTTTGGGGATTAAATTTCTACCCACTAATTGACGTTGACGAAACTAGATATGCAGTTATGTCAAAAGATTTGATGAATTCCAACAATTGGAACTTGTTATTATTAAACTCAGTTCCTTTCTTAGAAAAACCACCCTTCTATTTCTGGATTGTAGCAGCCTCAATTAAATTTTTTGGGAAATTTTCTACTTTTTCTGTAAGATTTCCAATCGCATTAATGGCATCTTTCTTGGTATTCTTCACATACTTCTTTGGAAGAAAAATTATCTCAAGAAAATTTGGTTTAATGAGTGCCGTTGTAATGTTAACAAGTGTATTCTACTTAGTATTTGCACACATTGCAATTTTAGATATGGTACTTACAGTTTGGTTAGCAAGTGCATTATATAGTGCTTATTTAGCACACGTCGTAAAAGACCATCACAAAAAATATTGTTGGTGGGGATTTTGGACTTTTGCAGGTTTAGGCTTCTTAGCTAAAGGTATTCTTGCTATTGCAATCCCATTAGTAGTTGTATTTATATACTGTTACTTAACTAAAACATTAAAAGAAATGTTTAAACCCGTACATAGCGTAGTTGGTATTATAATCTTCTTACTTATCGTTATGCCTTGGCATATCGCAATGTACAGAGATTTTGGAAATTCATTCTTGTATGAATATTTCTTCAAACATCATTTTGAAAGATTAATTAATTCAAACGAAATTGGTAGAAAACACTCTTTATTCTACTTTATTCCAGTATTCATCGTTGCCTTCATGCCTTGGACAATAATCTTCTTAGCGGCTATTACAGACGGCTGCAAAGATTTGATTAACAGATTTAAAAATGCACAAGGTAAATTAGTTGAAAAATTAATGTCAACACTTGAAGCTAAAGATGAAAATCAACATTTAATCTTGTTTGCAAGCATATATTTTATTGTGACATTTGGCGTAATGAGCATTTCAAGCACAAAATTACCAACATACATCTTACCAGCAATTCCTGCGGCAGCTTTGTTAACAGGTTATTTCTGGTGTAGAAGTTATAAAGAAAATAAATTTGCATTGTCATTGTCAACTCACATGGTAGCAATTATCTTTATCATTGCCGGTTTAGTTGCATCAATCGGGTTTGTATTTTTACCAAGCAATGTTATTGAACTTATTAATCCATTTAAATATCCTGTATTAATTGGATGCTGTTTCGTTGGTATTTTATTATTAGTTCAACTAAAAACAGAAAAAGTACTTTCTATTTTTTCAGGTTATGTAATTACAATGTTCTTTGTCATTACCTTTGCTGTAACATACTTGTTTAACTTAATTTATGCAGGTGGCGAAAACGAGTTAGTACTTTACTCAAACTACGCAAATACAACTCACACAAGACTTGTAACATTTGACTTTGCGGTAAAACCAAGTACAAAAATAAACTATGGTGATTACGTGTACTTTATTACTGACACTGATTTTGATAAGTTCAACGAACTTGCAGAAAGTACCTTGCCAACATACTTTATTGTAAAGAACAAAAATGTTACAAATGGCGGATATCAAGATAAAATAGACAAAAAGTTATACTTGATACAACAAGGCAAAAAGTACTCATTATACTTTAACAAAAAACTGCCTGAAAAGTTAATTGTTAATCCATATATGCAATAGCGTTTGCTACATGTCAAGAATATTAAGAAAGAACGGTGATTTAAAATTGTCAATGAAAAAATCACCGTTTTTTTACGTAAATTCATTAAATTTTCTTCATTAAGATTGTTAATATAACTGTGTTTCAGTCATAATAGCGGGCATGGTCAATTGTAAAAATTATTTAATTATTTTTTACTTGTAAATCATGTATGAATAAACTACGATAATATAGTCGAAAGACACATAGCAAATAAGAAAAAGATTTTACACAATTGGACGAAATAGAATAGCAAAGGGGTGGTGGCAAAACTCTTCGTATTAGGGAATGAAATTAAATAGCGGGAATTAGAAAATTTTACTTTAGAAAAAAGATTTAAGAAAAATTTAAAAATGTATTAATTGAAAAAAATAATTTATTAAAACAGAACTAAACAATCTTGGGAGATATTGGATAGTTGAAAAACTTGCCGAAAGGCAAGTTTTTTCATATAATAAACTCATTATGGAAAACAAACAAAGAGATTCCAAAACAATTATATCTTTAATGTCGGGAACATCTTGCGACTCAATTGACGTTGGCTTGTGCTTAGTTAAACCTGATCTTAGTTGTACACTTTTAGATGGGTTAAATTACAAATATCCTAACGAAATTAGAGAACACATCTTCAAAATATTTCACGAAGGTGCAAAAGTCGAAGACATTTGCAAAATGAATTTTGTAATAGGTCATTGCTTTGCAAAAGCAGCAAATGAAATGATTAAACGTCATGGCAAGCCTGATTTCATAGCTTCACACGGTCAAACAGTTTATCACTATCCCAAAGATACAAAAATTGGCAAAATAAGTGAGAGAAGCACGCTACAAATTGGTGAGCCTTCAGTTATTGCACAAGAAACAGAGTGTATGACCATAGCAAATTTCAGAACTGCTGATATGGCGCAAGGTGGAAATGGTGCTCCGCTGGTTTGCTTCGCTGACGAAACTTGGTTCAAACCTCTTAATAAAAATATAGCGATACAAAACATTGGCGGAATTTCAAATGTTACAGTTGTGTCAAAAGATTGTGCAACTTTTGGGTTTGACACTGGTTTAGGTAATATTATGATTGACTATTGCGCCAACAAATTTTTTAACAAACCTTACGATAAAGACGGTAAACTAGCACAAAAAGGGATTGTTTCAGATAGCTGGTTAAGATGTTTGCTTGAAGATGAATACTACTTCGCAGAGCCACCTAAGACAACAGGACGAGAATATTTTTCAGCTAGATATATAGAAAACGCCCTTCGGCTCGCACCAAAAGACAAATATGATATTATGGCAACGGTAACCGCTCTAACAGCCAAAACAATTGTTCAAGCATACGAACGATTCGTATTTCCTAATACCACTATTAATGAAGTTATATTAGGCGGCGGTGGAGCTTACAATCCGACATTAGTTGAATATTTAAGACACTATCTTCCTAAAGAAATTCAGGTTAAAACTCATGAAAACTATGGAATTTCCAACAATTACAAAGAAGTTATGGCTTTTGCACTTTTAGGCTACTGTACCTATTTTAAAATTCCAAATAATGTTCCTAGTTGTACAGGGGCGAAAAAAGAAACTGTATTAGGTCAAATCTCTTATTATTAATAACAAACAAAAAAGTCGCCGATTGCTTTGCAATCGGCGACTTTTTTATCATAATTATTCAATACCCAATTCTTGTTTTTGAATTCTATTATCGTAATCAATACGACCAATTAATTTGTTAATTCGTTTTGCAACATCTATAAATTGAGGAATTGATAAACTTTGAGCGCCATCAGAAGATGCGTTGTCAGGGTCATGGTGTACTTCCATCATTATACCGTGAGCACCTGCAATTAATGCAGCTTTTGACATTGGTTCAATTAAATATCTTCTACCTGTAGCATGACTCGGATCTACAATAATTGGTAAGTGGGACAATTTTCTAATTACAGGAATTGCAGATAAATCCAAAACATTTCTTGTAAATGAGCTGTCAAAAGATTTTATGCCACGTTCACAAAGGATTACGTTATCGTTGCCGTTACACATAATGTATTCAGCGGCTAGTAAAAATTCTCTGATTGAAGCTGCACCACCACGTTTTAATAAAACTGGGCGTTTTGATTTACCAACAGCTTTTAACAACGCAAAGTTTTGCATATTTCTTGCACCAATTTGAATTACATCTGCGTATGTTTCAATCATAGGTAAGTCGTTTGTGTCCATTAATTCTGTAACAACCAATAAACCTGTTTTTTCCTTCGCTCTTGCAAGATAAATCAAAGCTCGTTCTTCCAATCCTTGAAAATCGTAAGGTGAAGTTCTAGGCTTAAATGCACCACCTCTTAAGAATTGTGCACCCATTTCTTTGGCAGCATAAGCTACATCTAATAAACCTTGATATTCTGGTTCAACAGAACAAGGACCCGCCATTAATACAGGTCTTTCTAGACCGCCAACTTTAACGCCGTTATCAAATTTAACGACAGTATCTTCAGCTTTGCCTTCTCTTGATGCCAATTTATAAGGTTCTTGAATAATTTTAACTTCTCTAACACCTTCCAAAGAACCCAAAGAACGTGGATCAAACATTCTCTTATCGCCAATTGCTGCGATAACTGTCATTACATCACCACGATTTAAAACAACTCTAAACTCGTGTTTTTCAAGAGTTTTAACAACTCGTTGAATATTATCCTCTGATGTTCCAGGTTCCATAATTATAATCATATTCATACCCCTTTAAACTGATGTATTCTAGATATTCTAAGACAATCATAGCATAAAGAGTAAAAATATCAATTATAAATAGTAAAAAAGCAAAAAGAAACTTTGCACAAATGTGATTTTGTTGCCTGCGGAGTCTCGCAGGTGGGTGAACGCCTTGACTAATCCGTTTCCGACTGGCGATATTGCTATCGGTCGGTATACTTCAATGCCATTAGAGTCAATTCTCCCTTTTAGTATAAATGTAGGAACAAAATAAACATCTATGCAAAGTACTAACATTATGTCACATGTTTTTTAAAGTTTCAAGTGTACAATTGCATAATTTACAAAAAGAATGTTTATGCTAATTTTTTAATTTGTATCGAATTACAGAATTAGAACCTTGAGATGAAACAAACAGCATATTACCCTTTAGGTACAAACCATAAGGTTTTTTAACATTACCTAAAAGAATAGAGACTTCACCACGTTTGTTTACTTTTAAAATATTATCATTGCCATAATTTGCAACATATAAATTACCATAAACATCCATAGCTAAGCCTATTGGACCATTTATTTTTTTATCCTTCACATAAATTACACGTCTGCCATCTGGAAATATTTTTGTAACGGCATTATCAGCGTAACATGCAACATAAAGATTTCCAAAATCATCAGTAACCATGCCTGTCGGACCTTGAATACCTTCAAACAGATATGAACTATTTGGAAGAGTTGTTGTATCAATTGTACTTAGAGGCACATTTAATGGGTCTGGACGACGAGTTGTACTTTTAATTTTTGATGCTAACTTATTTGATAAATCATACTCGTTTGCACTTCTTGGAATTAAAGTTGTATATTTTAGCGCTTCATCATACTTACCTAATTGATAAGCTATTGTAGCAGCTTTATACACAGATTCATAATCTTCTGGATTTCTTATAATAATTTGTTGAAATACTGAAAGTGCGGAATCATATTGTTTTAAGTACTCTAATATGCTACCTAAATTGTAATACGCATCTATAAAATCTGGACTGATATTTATTGCACTTCTAAAATATTTAGCTGCTTTTTCATATTGTCCAATTTTATAATAATCGACCCCTTTATTATAGTCTAATCGTGCTTCATTCGCTATTTGAGCCATTGAAGCTAAAGGGAAAAATAAAATTAATAATGCTGTTAATAAGTATTTTTTCATAATTAGATATTATTTAATTGTCCGATTAATTTACTGTGCTTATCTACAAATTCTTTACCTCTTGCTTCAATTGCAAGTTTTAAAATTTCAGGTAAATCAATTGTTTCTAGTGATTTAAAGTTGTTTGGTAATCTTAATGACCAATTTGCATCACCAGATGTACCAGGAACATTATACACTTGTTTTAAATTAAAGTAATCAGTAAAGAAGATTTGAATATTTTGAGCCTTTGATGCAAAGATTTCAACTAACTTTGTTTTAGCTAACAATTCAGCATCTTGAGTTAATTTAACAATAATGTCATCCTTGTTATCAGCATCTTTAAATAAATCCTCAACTAATGCTTTCGCATGTAAGTAACCTTCGTGAGTATTGATTAATGAATCCGCCCACATTCTAATAGGTTGGTTATCGTGAGTACCAACCATAGCCCAGCATTTTTCTGGTATGTTTTTACATCTGTACGGATGATCTTCTTTTTCTGGTACTACGAATTGTGTTAAGCGCATACCTAATAAACCATATTGCTTTAATACTGCTGCTACTGGATTTGTTAAAGTACCCAAGTCTTCACAAACAATAGCATTTTTATTTAGACCTTCTTCTTTTGCAGCTGCGATTACAATTTTTTCAATTAATCTTGCATACATTTTAACTTGTTCTTTTGTTAAATCTTTAACTCTTTGTTCTTTATCAGCAGGAACTTCCAAGTTTAAATTATCTTTAGTAATCACTGCGAATTTTGATAAAAATTCGTGTTCTGGAGAAGAATATAATCTACCTGCACCTTCTTCAATTTTCGGATTTTTACCAGCTTTATAAACCCAAGGGTCAATTAAACCTACAATATGGTCAATTCTAACTCCACCTTGATTTTCACGGAACATTTTTTTGAATAATTCCTTCATTAATTTTCCGCCTTTACCAAGTGAACCGTCTTCGTTAAACATCATTTCTGGGTTCATTACAGGGAAGCCCCACGCTTGACCATTTGCAGAAAAATAATCTGGAGGACAACCTAAACACCAACCGTCTAAAAAGTATTGTTTATAAGCCCAAATATCTCTATCAGAAAAAGCAACTTGTCTGTCTGCAATCATTTTAATTTTCTTTTTACCAGCGTAAACTTTTGTTTCTTCTGATTGATAGCTTAAAACAAATTGACAGAATTTGTAGAAATCAATTTCTTTTTCGTATTTCTTTTCAATTTCATCAATTCTTGAAGCGTAAGCCATTCTTTCTTCAATTGTTTTTGGATCAAACAAATTTTTGTCTGTTTCAGACTTCCACAATGGCCAGTAATCATTTTCGTGTTCTACTGATAATGCTTGATATAAAGCATCTTTGTCTAACCATTTTGCGTTGTCATGTTTGTAAATATCAAACTGTTTTCTACGTTTTTTAAGTTTTTCACTCTTTAAAAAGTTTTCATAAGCTTCAGCTAAAGCTTCGTCATGTTTTTTATAAGCATAAGAGAATGCGGTTTTGTTAACATTTTTATTTGGATTTTCGTTAACAATATTGTTAAAGGTATTTTCTGAAAGAATATTATCCCATTCTTCAGTTGTTAAGTCTTTTAAATTTATAAACAATGGGTTTCCAGAAAAAATTGTACTTGTATATGGAGAACTATCACAAGATTTCAATTTTCCGTTTGGACCTAATTGAATTGAATTGAATGTTCCTGCGATATAGTCAATTAAACTTTTTGCTCCATTTGAATTATAAGAACCATAAGCGGTATCTTCTGATTCTAAATCTGGGAAACTGCTACCATGTACAATTAATGAAAGTTGTTTTTTTCCTAAAACTTTCAATGCGTCTTTTATAACTTTTTCCGGTTTTTTTTCTAAAAATCCCATAATTTGCTCCTTTTCATAATCCTATAATAATTCTATCATGTTTAATAAAAAAGAGTATTAATTGTAACTATATTTTAAAAGAGATTTAATTGAGGAACGTCAGGTTCATTCTGTTGAGCTTTTTTAGTTGCCAAATTCTTAGAATGATTTTTTTGTAACTTGTGCATTAATTCGCTTGAGCGTTCTAAAACAGGTTGAGGCAAACCTGCCATTTTTGCTACTTGAATACCATAACTCTTACTTGCTCCGCCTTGAACAATTTTTCTCAAGAAAACAATATCACCATTATCTTCAGAAATTGTGATTCTATAATTCTTAATTTGCGGATATGTTTGAGTCATGACGTTCAGTTCATGGTAGTGAGTTGCAAAGATACAACGAGCTTTTATTTTGGTTGCAATAAATTCAGCCACCGCCCACGCAATTGCTACACCGTCATAAGTGCTTGTTCCACGTCCGATTTCATCTAACAATATTAAACTTTTTTCAGTTGCAGAATTTAAAATATAAGCTGTTTCAATCATTTCAACCATAAAAGTTGATTGCCCTAAAGTTAAATCGTCAGAAGCTCCAACACGAGTGAAAATCTTATCAACAACCCCTAATTTTGCGCTTGTAGCAGGAACATAAGAACCAATTTGTGCCATTAGTGCAATTAATGCATTTTGACGCATAAACGTAGATTTACCTGCCATGTTAGGACCTGTCAAAATCATAAATTGAGTTTTAGAACTAGAATTAGCCTCTAATTCCAAATCATTCGCAACGTATTCGCCTAATGGTAAAATTAATTCTAAAACAGGGTGACGACCATTTTTAACAATGAAATCGTTACTTTCATCAACCTTTGGACAAACATAATTATTTTCCAAAGCTGTAACCGCAAAAGAGTTTAACACATCAAGCGTAGCAACACTTTCAGCTAAAATTCTAACATTAGAAACAAATTCTTTTGAATAATCTTTAAAATCAGTAAATAACTTATATTCTAGTTCTCGAGCTTTGTACTGCGCATTTAAAACTTCATCTTCGTGATGTTTTAATTCTTCTGTAATAAATCTTTCTCCGCCTGTAAGAGTTTGTTTTCTTATATAAGTTTCAGGAACCATATTCAAATTTGAATTTGTAACTTCAATAAAGTAGCCAAAAACTTTGTTATAACCAATTTTTAAGTTTTTAATCCCTGTACGCTCTTTTTCGTCTTCTTCAAACTGTCTTAACCAATTTTCACCACCGGTTAATAAATCGTTTAAATAGTCAAGCTCACCACTAACGCCAGCCTTTATAATTCCGCCTTCCTTTAATAACATTGGCGGATTTTCTTGAATTGTTCTTTCTATAATATCAGCAAAATCTGCCAAATCTTTTGAAAAAGACTTAACTTCATCAAACAAATCTGTATCAATAACATTGACCAAATCTATAATTTCAGGCAACCTTTGTAATGAAACCTTTAAACTTATAAAATCTCTAGGACTTACTGAACCATTGCTTAATCGTGTTGCTAAGCGTTGAATATCGTAAATTTGTTCTAAAACTTCGCTTAAGCCTGTTCGTGTCTCATCTAAATCTATTAATTGTTGAACAAAATTTTGACGTTTTTGAATTGCACTAACATCTTTTAATGGTTGACAAATCCAAGCTCGTAAAAGTCTTGCACCCATATTTGTTTTGGTCTTATCAATAGCCCATAAAAGTGAACCATATTTGCTTTTTTCACGTAAAGTTTCAACTAATTCCAAGTTCTTTCGTGTATTGGCATCAAGCAAAACATATTCAGATAAAACATAACTTTCAATCGTTTCAAATTTAGGAAAGTTTTCTTTTAAATTTTCCCAAATATAACCTAACACTGCAGCTGCGGCTCTAAAACCTAACTTGCAATTGTCATAACCTAAGCCATCTAATGTTTGTAGCTTCAACGCTGCTTTCAAGTTATTTTTTGCAAAATTTTCTGCAAAAACAGATTGAGGAACTTTAGAACAGTTATAATTTGCAGTAATTTCTTCTGGCAAATCAACCGTTTCTTCAGGAACAATCTGAAATGGCATTAATTTTTGTTGTTTAGATGGTGCAATAATTTCAGAGGGATTAATTCTTGCAAGCTCAGACAAAATCAAATTGTAAGGGGCTTGAGATATTTTAAATTCACCTGTTGAAATATCTGTGTATGCAAAACCGTAATTATCAGATTTTTCATCTTTAAACAATGCACAAATGTAGTTATTTTTATTTTTATCCAACAAATTACTTTCGGTAATAGTACCCGCCGTAATAACTCTTGTAACACCACGTTTTACAATACCTTTAGCAAATTTAGGATCTTCTAATTGCTCACATACAGCAACCTTAATATTTTTTTGAACTAACTTTTCTAAATAACCGTCTAAAGCCTTTGCAGGAATCCCCGCAAGAGGAATTTTACCCAAAACATTACCACAATCACGAGCAGTTAGTGTAATTTCCAACTCTTTTGACATGCGTACAGCATCTTCAAAGAAGGTTTCGTAAAAATCACCCATTCTGTAAAGTAATATTGAATCTTGATAATCTAGCTTAGTTTGCAAATATTGTTGCATTGCAGGCGTTGCATCTTCAATATTTACATCTTTTGTGTTAATTCGGTTGATTTCTAGTGTAGTCATGAATTATAATCCCTATATAAACATGTTAAATTAAAGGTAAAAGAATTTCAATATGGGTTGCATTAGAAAAGTATTTCAAATATTAATATTAGCTCTTGCACTAGTTGGCTTTACGTCTATTGGTGGCAAAGATTTTATCGTGCAACAATATGAAACTTATTTTGGCAATTCTAAAGAATCAACAATGGAAAGAGCTAGCAAATTAGGTGATTTTTCGGCACTTTCAGATGAATTTGAAATTGATAAAGCTGCCAGTGCATTTGGATATAAAGGTGTTTTGGCAGAACATAATGCGTCTGGACAAAAAATGTTGATTATTGATTCGGGTAAAAAACCAATTCTAACAGAAGATGACTTTGAAAACGACCGTGTAGAAGAAAAAATCAACGCACTTATCAAAAAATTCAAATACCAATCACTTCAAGTTGATGATTTTACAATCACTAAAAAGGGCACTATGAATGCTTATGGAGAAAAAGTTCCCTACGTAAAATTTACAGCTAAAATTAACAAACTTCCTCTTGGAACTGTTGGCGGTGTAATCTCTGCAATTGACGTTACGCCAGATGAATCTAGAACCTTGATATCACTAAATGAAAACAAAAAATATTCTCAACTTATTACAAATGAATTTTTTAGTAAGGTTAAATTGAATAACAAATAAATTTTACAAAAAGGCGGGTTGCGT
>SAMEA104315421__coassemble_746_pt1 | contig 29857 bp, 30 predicted proteins | sample SAMEA104315421__metabat2_low_PE_020 | metagenome-assembled genome bin SAMEA104315421 (sample SAMEA104315421) | gut metagenome | biome: Monkey gut; feature: monkey-associated habitat; material: faeces | place: China | collected 2013
AAAAATAATTCCACTTAAAAATCAAAGTCGGAAGTTTTTTAATATAGAGGGAAGATTTTTCTTTGTTTATTTTCTGCCAAAATTATTATTAAAATTTTCAATTTTATAACCTTACTTTTTCAATACTAAGTGTAATAAATATTAGGGTACAAATTTTAGCAGTATTCTGTTGCTTTTTTTAATGTATACAGCCTCTGAAAACTATCTGTAACGAATTAAATATAAATTTAAAAATATTATTTGCTTGAATATTTGAATATATTCATGTTATCATAGTTTACGGTGGCAATATAACTATAATTATGTTGCTAAATAGCTAAAAGCAATGATGACATCAGTAATAGAAGATAAAAAATAGAACAGATGAAAGATTTTAGAAAATTCAAAGCATTTTACGAGTCTATAGGTGTAGATGATAACTATTCCGTATCCTCTTGGAGAAAAACATTTGGGTACCATTATTACAAAAAATATGGTGACTTGGCAATCTTAGAATGGATATTTAATCAATCAACTGTCTCAGAAACATTAAAATTTATAGGCATAAAAGAGGATATTAACACTCATTTAAAGATGGAGTTTAGCCTATGAAGAAAGTTTCAGTAATTACAATTTGTTATAATGAACCGTTTCTTGAAAAGACTTGTGAAAGTATTATTAATCAAACTTGGCAAGATTTTGAATGGATTGTTGTTGACGGAGGTTCTAACCAAGAAACTTTAAGTAAATTTGCAAAATATGAAAATAGAATAGATAAATTTGTTTCAGAACCTGATAATGGAATTTATGATGCTTGTAATAAAGGTATAAATCTTGCAACAGGTGAATATCTTATTTTTATGAATGCAGGTGATTCGTTTTATTCTCCTGAAGTTTTAAATAACATTTTTGCAAAGCATAATTATAATTCTGGAGTTTTATATGGTGATACCGTAATGATTAATAATGAATCAAACCAATCAAAAGAAAAAGAATGTGCAAAAATACCTCATAAAATTTCAAAACACTATTTCTATACATCTAATATTTGTACTCAATCTATATTTGTGAAAAAAGAATTATTTAATCAATATGGATTACATAATTTAAAATATAAAATTTTGGCTGACTTAGATAGAAATTTAGCTTTTATTTCAAATGGAGAAAAATTTGAATATATACCAGAAATAATATCTTATTATGATAGAAATGGTGTTTCTTCAATTTCGAAAACTTTTAATGAAAGAATAAAAGAACAGAAAGAAATTATTAAAGCATATTTTTCTCCTGATGAAATAAGTTTTTATGAGAGTTTGATTAAATTTAAATATAAAAATATATTTGAACGAGTTTTTTCAATAAAAAGAACATTTTATAATGGAAAATTTTATAACACGGTTACTATTTTGGGCATAAAAATTAAAATTAAGGAATAGCAATGAAAAAGGCATTAATTACAGGTATTACAGGTCAAGACGGTTCTTATTTAGCAGAACTTTTATTGGAAAAATTGAAAAAATATTTATTTAGAAAGGTGTTAAACAAATAACTGAGGAATTTAATGACAAAACAGTGTATCATAATCATACCTATTTATAAAAAGTCTATAACTAATGATGAACAAAGCTCTTTGGTTCAATGTTGTAATATTTTGCAGAATTTCAATATTTGTTTTGTTGCACCTAAGGGATTGGAATGTTTTGAGTATAAAAAAATAGTTTCCCCCCTTAATATAAACTATAGTTTTAAATTTTTTGATAAGGCGCATTTTGAAAATATAATATCTTATTCTAAATTTATGCTAGATAAAAATTTTTATAAAGAATTTTTAGAGTACAAATATATGTTAATATATCAACTTGACGCTTGGGTATTTAGAGATGAATTACAGGAATGGTGCAGTAAAGGCTTTGATTATATTGGAGCACCTTGGTTTGAAGGATATGATTGTGCGGGTAAAAATAGCTCGTTTTTGGCAAAATCTGGGAATGGGGGATTTTCATTAAGAAACATTGAAAACTTTTATAAAACACTTTTGACCTACGAAGAAAATTTTAAAAAAAGCAAAATTAAACCAATGAATAGAATTTATAAAAAGCATGGAATTGTAAATTTTATATTGCACTTTTTTAAGATTATAGAGAGCTACTATTCAAAACAGAATACATATTCTTATGTATTTGAAACTCAATATGAAGATACTATTATAGCTAATTATTTCGAAACTTTTAATAAAAATTTTAAAGTAGCAACGGCAGATGAAGCAATAGCATTCTCGTTTGAAGTTTTACCAGAAATATTATTTGAAATGAATAATAACAAATTACCATTTGGATGCCATGCATTTAAAAAATATAATTGGAACTTTTGGAAAGAATATATAAAGATACAAGAATGTTTTGATAAAGAGGAATTAAGAAGATGATAAGTAATATTTTTTCAATAACTAATTCTGAAAATAAAAAGCACAAAATTATTACAATTCTGGGGGTAAAAATAAAACTTCAAAATCCAAAATTTAATAATTTTAGACGAGATCGATCAATTATTTCCAAAACAATTTTTTGGGATCCAGAATGGTATAAAGAGAAATACAATCATAAAAATTTAACTAATGCCAAGGCTTTAGAGTATTGGTATAAAAAAGGCTGGTATGAAGGTGAGTCTCCATCAAAATATATTAATGTCGAATATTGCAAAAATTGTACTAAAGGTATAAATCCTATAATTGCATATTTAGATAAGAATCTTAATTTTTATGTTGATAACAAAAACAATTATAAGGATGAAGCCGACGCAGACAGGATAAAAGAATATTTGGAATACAAGAATACAAGAAAACCACAGGGTGTCGTTTATACTTGTATAACCAACGATTATGATGATTTGAGAGAAATTGAAATTTACAAATATATTGATAAAGATTGGGACTATGTATGTTTTACAGATAATCAAGAACATATCAATTTAGGTCATATTGGAATTTGGGAAGTTAGACCATTACAATTTGATAAATTAGATAGTACGAGAAATAATCGTTATCATAAATTGAATCCTCATTTATTATTTCCTGAGTATGCCCAAAGTATTTACATAGATTCTAATATTAATATTTTAACATCTTATTTTTTTGATGAAATAAAACGTAGAAATCTCACTTTGCTATTGCCTAGTCATTATGCTAGATGCTGTATTTATCAAGAATATTCAGTAGTTCTTGAAGCTGGCTTAGATAATAAAGATTTAATTTTGGAAGAACAAAACCTATTAAAAAGAAACAATATGCCACAGAATTATGGAATGTTAGAGAATAATCTTATTTATAGAAAACATAATGATCCAAAAGTAGTAACAATTGATACTGAATGGTGGCAAATGGTAAAAAGATATTCAAAAAGAGATCAACTTTCTTTAGTGTATATCTTATTTAAACACAACATAAACCCTTTAGATTTATCAATTGAAAATACAAGATTAGATGTAGAAAATTTTTATGTATTTGAACATAAGAAAGGAAGAAAATGAACATTTTAATCACAGGCGGAGCAGGTTTTATTGGTTCTACTCTTGCTGACAAATTAATACAAGAAAATAATAAAATTTTCGTAATAGACAATTTCAATGATTATTACGATATCAAAATCAAAGAAAGTAATGTTAAAAATAATCTTGCAAAACCCAATTATAAATTATATAAAGCGGATATTTGTGACAGAAAAGTTGTTAGTGATATTTTTGAACAAAACAATATTGATGTAGTTGTTCACATCGCTGCTCGGGCAGGTGTAAGACCTTCTTTAGAAAATCCATTGGAATATGTTCGTTCAAATATAGAAGGAACTATAAACATTTTAGAAAATATGAGAAAGTTTAATTGCAAAAAGATTGTTTTTGCTTCTTCAAGTTCAGTATATGGAAATTGCGCAGCAGACAAGTTCTCGGAAGATTTAAAGGTAACTGAACCTATTTCTCCTTATGCGGCTACGAAATCATCTTGTGAACAGTTCCTTTATACGTATTCAAAATTATATGGAATTAATGCAATTTGTCTAAGGTTCTTTACTGTTTATGGACCAAAGCAACGACCTGATTTGGCAATAAGAAAGTTTGCAGAATTAATTGAACAAGATAAACCAATCCCTGTTTATGGTGATGGTACAACAATGCGAGATTATACATATATTGATGATATTGTAGGCGGAATTTGTTCAGCAATAAATTATAACAAAACACCTTATGAAATTATAAATCTTGGTGGTGGTTCCCCTGTTACACTAAATCAAATGATAGCAACGATAGAAAAGGTACTTGGCAAACAAGCTAAAATTGAAAGACTACCAATGCAAGCTGGTGATGTGAACAAAACAGTTAGTGATATCACAAAAGCTAAAAAAATATTGGGATATTCCCCAAAAACATCGTTTGAAGAAGGTATTAAAAAGTTTGTGGAATGGAAAAGAGGATATTAATGAAAATTTTAGAAAAAATATTTTCGGTAAAAAATGAATACAGAGATAGTAAGAAGTATAAAATAGTGACAATTTTAGGGATAAAATTAAAAAAACAAGTAGAGACTCAACTTAACATTGATATTTTACACAAAGAATTAGAAAGACTAATGCAAGTAATTGAACGTGACATGCATTGTTCTTATGTTCATCAACAAGTCTTTCCGAAATATAAAGGTGTAAACAAAGGAAAAACAGTTGTTTTATGTGGAGCTGGTCCTTCTTTAAATAATTATAAACCGATGGAGAATGCAATACATGTATCTTTAAATAGAGCTTTTTATTTTGATAAAGTTAAATTTGATTACCTGTTTATTCAAGATTATAAGGGTGTTTATCCAATATTAAAAGATTTTGGAAAATATGAAAATCCGAAGGGTTGTATTAAATTTGTCGGTACTCAAAATGATTTTATCAACGAAGAAATTCCTGTATCAAAACTAGATTTTGAATGTGAAAGATTTATTACTGATAACCATAGATGGATGTTTAATGGTAATTTCCATCATTTTACAAAGGATCTTGAAACTCAACCTCTTGGAAATTTTGGTTCAATAGTTTTTCCTGCAATGCAATTTGTTTTGTATACACAACCTAAAAAAATATATATTGTAGGTTGTGATTCTGCACCAACAGGACATTTTTCAGGTGAAGAATTAGAATCTAATAAACGAGCTCTAAATGATAATACTTATTCTAAACTTATTAAACAATGGAAGGAATTTAAAGAATTCTCAGATTTTCATTATCCAGATATTGAAATAATAAGTGTTAATCCTGTTGGGCTTAAAGGAATATTTAAAGATATGTACACAGAATAGAATTTTGAGGTATTATTTATGAACTTAAAAAAGATTTTTTCTATAGATTATGACAATAATCATTTAATATTAAAAATATTATGTTTTAAATTAAAATTTAAAACAAATATAAAAAATACAAAACCTAATGTTCAAGGAAATGGTAATGTTTTTAATGTGGCCGAAGGTATACAGTTAAGTGGTTTTGTACAAGGAAATAATAACAAAATAGAAATAGATAAAGGTTGGGAATTTGGTACTAATTTTAACTTTTATATAAATATTACAGGTAATAATAATGAAATTATTATCAAGCAACCTTATAATGTGAAAAATTGTATTATAAGTATAGGTAATCACGGTGAAATTAACAATTGTAGAATTTTTGTTGACGAAATGACATCTATGACGGATGTAAGGATTTATTGTTTTCAACATAATTCTAATCTAACTATTGGTAAAAATTGTACTTTTTCTGAAAAAATTCAAATTCGAACAGGAGAATATCCTCATTTGATTTTTGATAAAGTTACGGGTGAATATTTAGACAAAGATTCAAATATAAATATTGGAAACCATGTATGGATTGGAGAAGGTGTTACTTTGCTTAAAAATGCATCTATCGCTAATGATAATATCGTAGGTTGCTATTCAGTTGTTACTAAACCTTTTACAGAAACGAATAGTGTCATTGCGGGTAATCCAGCAAAGATTAGAAAAAGGAATGTTGATTTTTTGAGGAACGAGATGTTTTTAGATAAAAATTCAAATTATTATAAATCTTTTCATGAATATCAACTCAAAAATGGGGGAAAATATGTAGGTAATGATAGTAAATATTTGGAAGTAAATAAAAATACGTAATATACGAGGGATTAACATGAAAAAAACAATAAAAGCAATTATAACCGTTCGCTCAGGTTCAAAAAGAGTAAAAAAATAAAAACTTAAAAACTTTTGCAAATATAAATTTGGTAACAAATTGTACAAATCCATTAATTAAAGATATGTACACAAAATAGAATTTTGAGGTATTATTTATGAACTTTAAAAAGATTTTTTCTATAGATTATGACAATAATCATTTAATATTAAAAATATTATGTTTTAAATTAAAATTTAAAACAAATATAAAAAATACAAAACCTAATGTTCAAGGAAATGGTAATGTTTTTAATGTGGCCGAAGGTATACAGTTAAGTGGTTTTGTACAAGGAAATAATAACAAAATAGAAATAGATAAAGGTTGGGAATTTGGTACTAATTTTAACTTTTATATAAATATTACAGGTAATAATAATGAAATTATTATCAAGCAACCTTATAATGTGAAAAATTGTATTATAAGTATAGGTAATCACGGTGAAATTAACAATTGTAGAATTTTTGTTGACGAAATGACATCTATGACGGATGTAAGGATTTATTGTTTTCAACATAATTCTAATCTAACTATTGGTAAAAATTGTACTTTTTCTGAAAAAATTCAAATTCGAACAGGAGAATATCCTCATTTGATTTTTGATAAAGTTACGGGTGAATATTTAGACAAAGATTCAAATATAAATATTGGAAACCATGTATGGATTGGAGAAGGTGTTACTTTGCTTAAAAATGCATCTATCGCTAATGATAATATCGTAGGTTGCTATTCAGTTGTTACTAAACCTTTTACAGAAACGAATAGTGTCATTGCAGGTAATCCAGCAAAGATTAAAAAAAATAATATTGATTGGGTAAAAAATCAGAGGTTTTTGGATAAAAATTCGATTTATTATAAATCTTTTCAGGAATATCAACTCAAAAATGGTGAGAAATATGTAGGTAATGATAGTAAATATAGTATAAATAAAGCTGATTAAAAATAAATAAGGAGGTAAATTATGGTAACTACAAAAGCTTTAATTATGGTTCGTTCAGGATCTCAAAGAGTAAGAAATAAAAACTTTAAACCTTTCGCAAATAGTAATTTATTAGAAATTAAAATAAAACAAATGAAAAGAATCAAAGCAATTGATGGCATTGTTGTAAATTCCAATGATGATGAAATGCTTGACTTTGCAAAATCTATGGGATGTGAAACTGTAAAAAGAGATCCTTATTATGCTACTGATGAAATCTCACCTAATGAACTATATGTAAATTTAGCAGAAACATTTCCAGCTGATGTTGTAGTTTTTGCAAATACAACGAGTCCTCTTGTAAAGGATGAAACATTTGAAAAAACAATTAAATGTTATTTTGATAATTTAGACAAATATGATTCTTTGAATACAGGTCATTTAATTAAAGAATTCTTGTGGTTAAATGGCAAAGCTATAAATTATAGTCCAGATAAAAAACCAAGAAGTCAAGATTTACCAGATATTGTATCATTAGATTCTGCCGTAAATGTTATTGCTAAAGAGCGTATGATAGAATGCAAGAATTTCGTTGGTAAAAAGCCTAATATATACATAATTGATAGTATAGAAGGTCTTGAAATAGATTATCCAATAGATTTTGATTTTGCTGAGTTTGTTTATAAAAGGAATAATAATTTAATTTAGGTGGTAATATGAAAAATATAAAAGTTTTAGATTGCACATTGAGAGATGGTGGGTATATTGTCGATAGTATATTCGGTGATACTACTATATCTTGTATAATAGACAAATTAACAAATGCAAATATTGATATTGTAGAAGTTGGCTTTCTTAAAAATGGTGATTATGTTAAAGGTAGCAGTACTTTTAATAATATATCCCAGATAAAAAAATTCTTACCAACAGATAAAAAAAGTACATCTTTTGCCGCAATGATAGATTTTGGTAGATACGATATCGATAATTTACCACAAAATGATGGTGAAAATATTGATGCTATTAGAAATTGCTTTTTTAAGAAAGATAGATATAGAGCAATTGAATATTCATACAAAATACAAGAAAAAGGGTATAAACTATTTGTACAACCCGTTGATATCTTAGGATATAATGACAAGGAACTACTTGAGTTAATAGAAATCACAAATAAGATAAAGCCTTTAGCTTTTTCTATTGTAGATACATTTGGTTCTATGTATGAAGAAGATTTAGTGCGTATATTTTCATTACTAAATCATAATTTAGATAAAGATATATCTATAGGTTTTCATTCGCATAACAATTTACAACTTTCTTTTGCATTGGCTCAGAAAATTATACAACTTGCATCCAATGATAGAAATGTCATTATAGATTCAACATTATGCGGAATGGGACGAGGTGCAGGAAACACAAATACTGAATTAATAATACAATACTTAAATAAAAAATATAATTATGGATACGACATTAATACAATTCTAGATTTGATAGATTTATATATAACTCCAATTTCAAATAAAAAGAAATGGGGATATAGTATTCCATATTTTATAGCGGGAATGTATTCTTGTCATGTTCATAATATTACATATTTATTAGATAAGCATAAAATACGTTCTAAAGATATGCAAAACGTTATTAGTTGTTTAGATCCACAAATAAAAAAAAGATATGATTATACTAATTTAGAACAAATATATATATCATATTTTAATAATGAAATTAATGATGAAGCCACGTTAAAGGAACTTAAAACGATACTACAGGATAAAGTGATATTGATATTAGCACCTGGATTATCATTAAGAAAATATGAAAATAGAATTAAAGAACTACAAAATAATGAAAATTTAATAACAATTTCTGTAAATTTTTATAATAAAAATTTTAATTCTGATTTTTTATTTTTCAGTAATGCAATGCGTTTGGATAAAGTATACAACAAATATACATATGATAAACTTAAAGAACAAAATATAAAAATAATAGTTACATCTAGTATTAAAACTGCTAAATATGATTACAATGTAAATTACAACAAATTAATTAATAGGAATTATCAACATTTTGACAATGCCGTGATACTACTATTAAATTTACTCGTAAATTTGGGCTTTAAAACAGTTTATACCGCTGGCTTTGATGGATATATTTTAGAAAATTCTAATAATTATATAGAAAATGATTTACAAACGAATATTGATAATGACGAAAAATTTTTAATAAATAAAGAAATTAAAGCAATGTTAAAAGAGCTAAAAGATAAAGCTCATAATGGTATTAACATAGAATTTATAACTCCAAGTATATATGAAAGTGAGAAATAAATAATGAAAATAACAGTAATAGGTACAGGATATGTAGGTTTGGTGGCAGGGGCTTGTCTTGCGGATATGGGGAATGATGTTATTTGTGTTGACAATAACATCCAAAAATTGGAAAAGCTTAAAAACGGAGTTATTCCAATTTATGAACCCGGGCTTGAAGAGCTTGTAAAATCAAATGTTTTGGAAAATCGTTTATCATTTTCCGATGATTTAGATTCTGCTGTTAAAAAATCGCAAGTTTGTTTTATTGCAGTAGGAACTCCGCAAGGTGAGGACGGTTCTGCGGATTTGCAATATGTAATGCAGGTTGCACAATCAATTGCTAAGGCAATGAACGGTTACAAAGTCATTGTTGACAAATCAACAGTTCCTGTTGGCACAGCAGAAAAAGTAAAAGAGATTATCAAACAAAACACGAAACACCAGTTTGATGTTGTTTCTAATCCCGAATTTCTTAAGCAAGGTAATGCTGTTGACGATTTCTTATCTCCAGATAGGGTTATAATTGGTTCCAATTCAGACAAAGCAACTCAAATAATGCAAGAAATCTACGCACCTTTTTTCCGAACAGGTAACAGAGTTATAGTTATGGATGTTAAATCTGCAGAAATGACAAAATACGCCGCTAATTCTTTTCTTGCGGTCAAAATCTCTTACGCAAACGAAATCGCAAACTTGTGTGAAAAAGTCGGTGCTAATGCAGAAATGGTCAGAATTGGTATGACTACAGACAGCAGAATCGGTAACAAATTTTTGTTTCCGGGTTTAGGGTATGGTGGAAGTTGTTTTCCTAAAGATGTTAAAGCACTTATTAAAACAGGTGCAGAAAATGGCTGCGATATGAATATAATTAAAGCAGCTGATGATACAAACAAAAAGCAAAGGCTTTTATTTATAGAAAAAATCTTAAGCAAATTTGGACAGGACTTGAGTGGAAAAATTTTTGCCGTGTGGGGGCTTGCGTTTAAGCCTAAAACAAATGATATGCGTGAGGCTCCGGCTATTACGATAATTAACGAGCTTTTAAATCGTGGTGCGAAAGTTCAAGCTTATGACCCTAAAGCAATGGAAGAAGCAAAATATCATTTCCAAGATAAAATATTTTATGCAAAAAATTCTTACGACGCATTAGAAAATGCAGACGCTTTGCTATTATTAACCGAATGGAACGAGTTTAGACGTCCTGATTTCGACAGGCTAAAATCTCTATTAAAGACTCCAATTATTTTCGATGGCAGAAATCAGTATGATGTAAACAAAATAAAAAATAAAGATATTGAATATGTATGTATAGGTATAAACTGTACTTAAGCTATTGATAGAACTGATAACAATTTGTTATCAGTTCTTAATAGTTTTTTCAAACTCTTTTATAAATTATATTCTGTTCTTTCATTTGAATGTTTAGAAGTATTAGAGTACAAAGCATTTAACATCAAGAGTTTAATTTTAGATATTCTAAAAACGCAGAACAGCCTTCGATAACATCGTCATAAGTTTCGTCAAAATTACCGGTATACCACGGATCTTTTATGTTTCGAGGGGTATTTGTGTAGTCCAAAAGTCTTTTTATTTTATTATCTTTATCTTCCCCCACAATATATTCAATATCGCTAATGTTTTCAGAATCCATAGCTATAATATAGTCGTAATAAGCGTAATCTTGTTTTCTTATTTTACGAGAATAATGTTCTTTAAAATATACGCCATTTTTACGTAAAACTTCTTTTGTTCCTCGGTGAATACCGGCATGGCACATCTCATTATAGCCTTCTGTACCTGCGGAATCTACTTCAAACTCATTTTCAAGTCCTTGCTCTTGTATCATATTTTCAAAAATTATTTGTGCCATCGGCGAACGGCAAATGTTACCAAGACATACAAACAAAACTTTTATCATAAAACTTCCTTTTTGCTAAATTATAAATTAATTATAACATTGATAAACTCTTAGTGAAGTCTATTTTATAATATGTTTTAATAAGGATTTGATAAAAATAATTTTAACTTTTAATATTTGTATTCAATTAAAGAATTGTTATTTTCTTATTCTTTCATTTGTAATGGACAAATAAATCTGTTTTAGCTAGAATAGACGTATTATGATAGATGTAAAAAAGATTAAATTAAATGATTTCGAGATTGGTGGGGATAAATTAACTATTTTTGCAGGTCCTTGCGTGATAGAAAATCAAGATTTATTATATGAAGTTGCTGAAACATTAAAAGAAGTTACTCAAAGTTTAGGTATAAATTATGTGTTCAAATCTTCTTTTGATAAAGCTAACCGTTCTTCATTAACAGGCTTCAGAGGCTTGGGTATGGAAGAAGGATTAAAAATGCTTGCAAATGTAAAACAAAAATTTGAAGTGCCTATCGTAACAGATATTCACTTGCCAGATGAGGCTAAACCAGTTTCAGAAGTAGCCGATATTTTACAAATTCCAGCGTTTTTATGTCGTCAAACTGATTTACTTTTGTCAGCTGGTGAAACAGGTAAGATTGTAAATATCAAAAAAGGGCAGTTTTTAGCACCACAACAAATGAAGCCTTTGACCAAAAAGGTTGAAAGCACTGGCAATTCAAACATCTTATTAACAGAACGTGGCACAACATTTGGTTATAACAATCTTGTTGTAGATATGCGTGGGCTTAGAATAATGCAAGAAACAGGCTATCCTGTTGTGTTTGATGCAACTCACAGCGTTCAACTACCAGGAGCAAATGGTGAATCAACAGGCGGGGACAGAACCTTCGTACCATTATTAGCTCGCTCTGCAGTTGCTGCTGGTGTAAATGCTTTGTTCTTTGAAATTCACCCAGAACCTAACAAAGCACTATGTGATGGACCAAACATGCTTGCATTAAAAGATGCAAAAAAAGTTTTCAAAATGTGTAAAGAAATTTTTGATTTAGTGAGAAGTGAAGAATGTTAGTAAAAACGTATATTACAGGTATGTTAGAAAATAACAATTATCTTCTTTATGATGAAAAATCTAAAGAGGCTGTTTTATTTGATTGCACTGAATATTTACCAGAAATTCAAACATTTTTGACAAATAACAACGCTACATTAAAATATGTTTTATTAACACATGGGCATTTTGACCATATTTTAGGCTTGAAAGAACTACACGAAAATATGCCAAATGTTCCAATATATGCACATAAAGATGACAAGGATTTAATTGAAAATGTGGCAACCTTCGTAGACAGATTTGTTGGAGGTTTGGGTAAAGTTGATGTTCCACCAATTACAAAATATATTGATGAAAATGAAGATTTGACAATCGGCGACGAAAAAATTAAAATTTATCACACTCCAGGACATACAAAAGGTGGCGTTTGCTATTTTGTTGATGATAAATTATTTTCTGGTGATACAATATTCTTAGGAAGTGTCGGCAGAACCGATTTACCAGGTGGAAGTTACGAAAGCCTTAGGAATAGTGTTCGCCAAGTATTAAACAATTTAGACGATAATGTAAAAATATATACAGGACACGGCGATTTAACAACTGTTGGATACGAAAAACAAAACAATCCTGTTTTATAAAATAGAGGAAGAAAATGAAAGAACAATTACAAAAAATTTATGACGCAGCATCAGCTGATTTATCAAAAGCAACTTCAATTGCAGATATTGAAGAATTAAAATTGAAATACTTAAGCAGAAAAGGTGAATTAAATTCAATTAAGAAGAACTTAAAAGACCTTTCAGATGAAGATAAAAGAGTTGTAGGTGCTTTTGCAAACGAAATTGCAAACAAATTAGAAGCCGAAGTAAAAGCAAAATACGACGAATTTTATAAAAAAGAATTGGACGAAAAACTTAAAAAAGAAAAAATTGATGTAACCTTGACTGGTAAATACATTCCACAAGGTCATGTTCATCCAATCACATCGACAATAAACGAAATTGTTGATATTTTCCATACATTAGGTTTTTCAGTAGCTCCAGATAAAAACTCTCCAGAAGTTGAAACAGAAAATTATCACTTCGACAAATTAAACTTCCCTAAGGATCACCCAGCTCGTGATATGCAGGATACTTTCTATACTACAATTGCGCCTCATGTAATCTTACGTGGTCAAACTTCTGGCGCTCAAGTTCGTGTAATGGAAGATATGAAACCTCCTATCAAAATAGTTGCTCCTGGTAGAGTTTACAGAAACGAAAATATTAACTCACGTAAAAATAATTTCTTCCACCAAATTGAAGGTTTATACATTGATAAAAACGTAACCTTTGCTGACTTGAAAGGTGTTTTGAATGAATTTTTAAGATTATACTTTGGCGCATCTCGCCCAACAAGATTTAGAAGTTCTTTCTTCCCATTCACTGAGCCATCAGTAGAAATAGATGTTCAATGTATTATGTGTCAAGGTAAAGGTTGTAAAACTTGTTCTGGTACAGGTTGGCTCGAAATCTTAGGTGCAGGTATGGTTGATGTTAACGTATTAAAAGCATCTAATATTGACCCAGAAGTATATAGCGGTTTTGCTTTTGGTATGGGTGTAGAAAGATTATCTATGTTGAAATATGCGATTGATGATATCAGATTATTCTTTAACAATGACGAGAGATTTTTAGAACAATTCTAGGAGAATAAAAATGGTAAACATTATTGATTGCGCAAGAAACGTAATGGGTGACAAGTTCGCTTTTATTAAGATGATAATTTTGTCAATCCCATTAATGCTTTCTGTTTGGGCGGCAATGGGTGGTAATATGTTTATTAGTGTAACCATGTATGCCGTTTTTGGTGTGATTTTTGGTGCAGTATTTTTTGAAACAATAAAACGCTCGCTAAATAATGAACCAATGTTGATGCCCTCATTTTTGATGCCAATTCCAATGTTTTGGACATTGTTAATGGTAATTCTTTTAAGCATAATGCCTTGTGCAATTAATTTCTTGCTATATTTGGGGTTTGGTGCTCTTTGTGCAAAATTTCCTGTACTTGTTGAAAATCAAATTGCTTTATATGTAAGTTCAACAATTCTTACTTTGTTATGCTCATCAATTTATTTTGCAACAGTTACGCAATATTTACATACAGGAAAAATTAAAGATTCTTTTAATTTGGTAGTTATTGCAAAGTCAATAAAAACCTTTATTGTAGATTTAATTTTCTATGCTATTCAAGTTGTCTTGTTTACTTTAGTTGCATTGATACCGCTTTACGTTATTGTTATGATATACGGTAAAAGTATGTTGATTGTCGTTTATTGTTGTATTTTAGTGATGACTAATTATTTGATTTTTGCAGACTATATTGCTCAAACGAAAAAAGATGCAGATTGTAATTTATAATTTTGTTATTACAAAGTGGCGGTTGCTGAAAGCAACCGCCACTTTGTGGCTAAATGCGCCGAGGTGAAACCTCGGCGCATTCTTTATTTTAAAAATCTATTGGTCCAAACTGTTCAAGTTCTTTCAATTTTTCATCAACTTTTTCTAAACCTTTTTGATATTTTTTTCTTTTTGCTTCACCTTTTGCATTCATAATTTTTATTTTTAACAAAATTCTATCCTCATCAAGTCGGCGAACTTTTTGTTTATGTTCCTCTTGTTTCAAAAACATGTAACCATAATAACCGCACCCATCAGGAATGTCTGAAAAGGCTGTTTCTGGCAACTTTCCACCGCATTTACCGCAGTTTAAGCAAAGTCGTTTTGGTAGTTGTGATTGAAAATCGTTCATATCATGATTATAGCTGTATTTGAGAAACTTTTAAATTTTATTAATATTTCGTAACAATTGGTCTAAAAAGGCAATTTTTACATGGTTTTAGACTTTATATATATGTAGGTAAGGTTAAATAAATATTTAGGTAAGGTTATAAAACAAATGCAAAACGTATCAAAACAATACGTACAAGCTAATGGTAATTGTCCAAAGGTTAGTATATCAGTAACATCTCCTGGCGTAGGCAAATATACAATGCCTGCAATGCCAAATCAAACAATGGTTTTAAACAACGGATGTTATCCCGCAGCATATTATATTAATACCTTTGCATCGCCAATGATTAACCGACTAAATCAAGCCGCACTTGCTAATCAAATGGCAGATATAAACAGAATTAACGCAGAGGCAAACGGAAAAGGTTCAACCGAAAATATCAAACCAAAAGTACCTCAAACTCCAGAACCTCAAGTTCAAGAAAAACCAAAAGAAACAACCGTAATTCAGTCACAAACAGTACCAATCAAACAAGAGGTTCAAATTCCAAAAGAATTGGTCGATGCAATCCAAACAATTGCAAAGAATACAACAAAAGCTGAAAAGCCAAAAATGGAATTAACTGATCATTACGTAAGAAACTTAGAATCATATTTAAACTCACAAGATAAAAAATTAAGAATAATGGCAGGACAAGACGTAGTAGCCAGACTTCAAGAAGACCCAGAAAGAAAGGATAACCCAGCACTCACAGCATTAACAAACAAAATGTTACAAGACCCTGATTTAGGAGTAAGAAGTTTATCACTTGCAGCATTAGAAGCTAACTTAATAACAGGCGATGAGTTAACCACAAAACTTCTAAAGAAAATGTCAAAAATACCAAATAGTGAAGAGGCAGATTACGCAAACAAAATACTATTAAGAATGCCTCAGTAAAACAAAAACAAAAATTCAAAACAACTAATTAAAAGGAAATAAACAAGATGTCAATGACAATTCAAAATGCAACAACAACCGCAACAGCTAAGAAATTTAGTTTGGGTAACGGTTTAGCAAAAGCCACAGGTTATGTAGGTTTGGCGGCAATTGCATACGATGCTCATAAATTAGGACAAGTTAGAGCCGGCGAACGCAGACGTGAAGCAATCGCAGACAGTGGCTTAGACGCATATATGGATTCAAAATCACTTGATAGACCAAGCGTTTTGATGAGTAAAGCTCAAAACAAACGATTTGATATGGAAATGAAAGGACAATTATTCAATAACGTTCGTAACTTCTTCAATTCTGCAATAGGCTACGTTAAAGGTTTTGGCGAATCTTTAGTTAATAATGTAGTTCCTCTAGCTTTGACAACTGTAACAATTTTAACTAAAGGCGCAGTTTCTAAAGCCTCTGCAATTGGTTTAGCTGCTTATGGAACAGTTGATGTTGCTAAAAATTGTTTCGGTGTAGGTAAAAATCATTACTTGAAATAACAAAATAAAAAGTTTTTTAAGGGCGGTTTGCTTAGGCAACCCGCCCTTTTTTGCAAATTTTAAAAAATAATTTAAAAATTTTTAAACAAAAATGTTGACTTAAAAAAAAATATCATTAAATAAAAACTGTCAGCGAGAATAAGGAGAGAGATTATGTCTATTAATGCAATTAACACAAATCTGTTTGGAATTTCATCAAAGAACAATGTAAAAGTTCAAGTTTCAGTTGATGAAAAGAAAACAGAGGAAAAAACACAAACTACACAAACCGAAAACAAACAAGTGTCAGCAGATGATGTATTCAAATACATGACTGCAACAAGACCCACTGCGCCTGTCCAACTAAAGAAAACGGTTAACGTCAAAGCCTATGTAAATCAAGAAAGTGCCTCAAGAATTTCTGCTTCTATGAAGGATTTTGAAGCTCAATTTTCTGATAAACTTTCAGCTGTAAAATCAGAATTTGGCAATATTTCTGACGAATTAGCCGAAAAAATCACGTTAAAAATGTTTTAAGAAATAGAAATAATGTATTTATAATTTACTCGACAACGAAAAAAGAATTGCATTATGTAGATATCCGCCCGAAGAAATTCGGGCTTTTTCTTTATTCTTTAAGCATTTCTCTAAGTTTTTTCAATTGGTCACGAATTTCTGCAGCACGCTCAAAATCAAGAATTTTAGCCGCCTTGTGCATGTCTTTTTCAAGTTTTGTAATAAGTTTTGGCAAGTCTTTTTTGTCAATTCCAAGATCAACCATTTCTTCTGCAACAATATCTTCAAGGTTGCGATAGCTTGCAACAAGCGAAAGAAGATTGTTTTCAATAGGTTTTTTGATAGTTTTTGGAATAATTCCGAACTTCTTGTTATGTTCAAGCTGAATTTCACGACGACGTTCAGTTTCGTCAATTGCTTTTTTCATAGAGTCAGTCATATTATCAGCGTACATAATAACTTCCCCGCAAGCGTTACGGGCAGCACGCCCGATTGTTTGAATTAAACTTGTTTCAGAACGCAAGAAACCTTCCTTGTCAGCGTCCATAATTGCAACAAGCGAAACTTCTGGAATATCCAAACCTTCACGGAGTAAGTTTACACCTATTAAAACGTCAAATTCGCCTAACCTTAAATCTCGCAAAATTTCAATACGCTCTAATGACTGAATTTCGCTATGCAAGTATCTTACTCGAATTCCTTCTTGCGTAAAGTAATCACACAAATCTTCTGCCATTCGTTTTGTAAGCGTTGTGATAAGAACCCTTTCATCTTTTTTAGTTCGTTTTTCGATTTCCGCTTTCAAGTCTGGAATTTGTGATTCGATTGGGCGAACACTAATTTTAGGGTCGACAAGCCCTGTTGGACGAATAATTTGCTCAACGTATTGTTCAGATGTACTAAGTTCAAAATCAGAAGGAGTTGCAGAAATGTAGATTTTTTGTCCAACTTTGTTAAAAAATTCCGCATTTTTTAATGGTCGATTGTCCTTCGCACAAGGTAATCTGAACCCATATTCAATTAAGGTGTCTTTTCTTGCCGCATCACCATGTGACATACCTTTAATTTGAGGTAAAGTCACGTGAGATTCATCAATTACAGTTAAAAAATCACCTCGAAAGTAATCCAAAAGTGTTGCAGGCGCAGACCCTGCGGGTCTGCGCTCAATAATTCTTGAATAGTTTTCAATACCTGAACAATAGCCCATTTCCTTAATCATTTCGATATCGTACTTAACACGTTGTTCAAGACGTTGAGCTTCAATTAGTTTGTTTTGATTTTTTAATTCAACAAGCCTTGTTTGAAGTTCTTGGCGGATTAAATCAATAGTTTCATCTACATTTTCGTCGTAAGCTAGATAATGTACAGCAGGATAAATTATTGTCGAGTCACAATTTTCTAAAATTTCGCCTGTTGTGTTATCAATTCTAACGATTTTTTCAATTTCATCGCCAAAGAAATAAACTCTGGTTACAATTTTTTCATAACTTGGAATAATTTCGACAATATCGCCTCTAGCACGAAAATTAGCACGTTCCAAAACAAGGTCATTTCTAGTGTATTGAACGCTTACCAAGTGTTCAAGTAATTCTTCTCTTGAAATTTCCATTCCAACATGAAGCTCAATTGAGCCTTTAAAGTAGTTTTCAGGTAATCCCAAACCGTAAATGCAACTAACAGAAGCGACAACAATGACATCGTTTCTCTCATAAAGGCTACGAGTAGTGTTGTGACGAAGTCTGTCGATTTCTTCATTTATGCTTGCCGATTTTTCAATGTAAGTGTCAGTACGTGGAATATACGCCTCTGGCTGATAGTAGTCGTAATAACTGATAAAATATTCAACCGCATTTTCTGGAAAAAGTTCTTTAAACTCGTTGTAAAGTTGCGCCGCAAGCGTTTTATTGTGTGCAATAATTAGTGTTGGTTTTTGCACCTGTTCAATGACATTTGCGATAGTGAAGGTTTTACCAGAACCTGTAATTCCAAGTAATGTTTGAGAATCAAAACCTAAATTAACACCATTTACAAGCTGTTTTATGGCTTGTGGTTGGTCGCCCGATGGCGAATATTTTGAAACAAGTTTAAATCGGTTATGCTTTTCCATATCTATATTTTAAACCAAGTGTATGAATTTTGACTAGTGGGTATTCAAAAAATAAAAAAAATGTTTAATAAACAAAAACTAGCGTTGATAATTGCGATCCTAACGCTAGTTTTATTCTTATAAAACTGTGGAGTTAAAACTTTAGTCATTAGGACATGACTAAATGCCACCTGTTTATATTTTTATTATAACATATTTTTTGCTCTTTTCAAGCCTATAACAAAAAGCAAAGCCATTTATTATTCGACGATAATATTTTCCAATTTAAAATTTAGCGCCTTTTTTAGTTCTTCAAGACTAATTTCTATTTGATAACCAATTTTTCCACCGCTAAAAATGATAGTTTCATAATTTTGAGCACTAGCATCAATAACGGTTTTAAACGGTTTTTTCATACCAATTGGAGAACAACCACCATGAATGTAACCTGTAAGTGGCAACAAATCCTTTGATTTTCACATGCTGATGTTCTTTTCTCCAACTGCATTTGCTGCCTTTTTTAAGTCCAATTCTTTTGCAACAGGCACTAAAAATACATAATTTTGGTTTGATTTGCCGACTGTTACAAGGGTCTTGAAAACGATGTCAGGGTTTTCGTTTAAGGCTTGTGCTACTTCAACTCCGCTTATAGCGCCAGTATTCACGTAGTTGTGGGTTGTAAATTTCAACTTTTTTTGTTCTAAATGTCTTATTGCGTTTGTTTTTTCATCAATGTGTTTCATTATTTTTCCTCTTTGTATAAAAAGCAATTTTTGTCGTGTGAATTAATTACACCGATTGCCTGTAAATAAGAATATATAATGGTAGTGCCAACAAATTTCATTCCTCGTTTTTGCAAATCTTTTGAAATTTTGTCAGATAATTCAGAATGAGTTTTGTCTATTTCATAAAATATTTTACCACCTGTAAAAGTTTTTAGGTATTCATAAAATGAGGCAAATTCTTGTTGAATTTGTTTGAAAATTTTAGAGTTATTTATGCTTGCATTTATTTTTAATTTGTTGCGAATAATACCTTTGTTTTCAAGTAATTCAGCTATTTTTTTATCTCTGTAATTGCAAACTTTTTCAAGATCAAAATTATCATAAGCCTTTTGAAATTCACCTCGCTTGTTCAAAACGCATTCCCAAGATAAACCAGCTTGGAACGATTCAAGTATAAGCATTTCGTATAAATAATGTTCGTCAAAATTTTGAACACCCCATTCTTTGTCGTGGTATTCAACGTATTTTGAATTTTTTAGATTACACCATTTGCACCTGTTCATAGATGTATTGTAACATAAGATAGAGTTTCTTGTAGGTCAGGCATTGCCTAACATTTAAAGGCTAATCAAACTCACATTGCCAATTAGGGTCATTGTATGCATTAAAGCACATCTCAATTTTAGCTTTTTTCAATTGAGAAGTTTTAACAACTTTTCTAATTTACGTCCATATAAAAATTTATCTTCCGCAACAATATTTAAATTTTTTACCAGAACCGCAAGGACAAGGGTCATTTCTACCTACGTTTGTGTAATCATATTGCGATTTTTCTTCTTTTTCTATTGCTGAATCAATGGTTGAGGTAAACACGCTTGAAGAATACAAAATTGCAGTTTGAGAATAAATTTTGTGAGTTAAAAACATTTTTTTATATTTGCGCAAAATTTCATCAAAAGTTAAGTTGGTTTCTTCTGCTTTGTTTGCAAGTTCTAAGAAGTTTGGATATTTTGCATAAATTCTTTTCAAAATTGAATCTGAAATTTTATCTGAGGTTAAAAAATATTTTATGCAATCTTTTGCGTTTTCAACTGTTTCTAAAGAGTTGTCCTCTAATATTTTTGTTAAAGTTTTGTAGAAAGGTACAACATATAAACCGTTTTCTTTATCATAGATTATGCCTACATCGTAAGGTTTTTTGTGCGATGAAAAGCCTTGTAATGATTTTTCTACAAAATTGTCGTAATCGTTGTCAAATTCAACACTTTCAAAATATTTTAATTCTTTTGGTTCTTCAATTTTACCGTCAAGGTTCAAAGGTGTGCCGTTTTCAACATATTCATTAAATTCGCCAATAATTTCATCAGCAAATTTGTTCATTGTAATTATTTCATCAGTATGAAAGGCATCTTGAAATTTGTCATACATTTTTGCAATGTTAGATTTAATTTCTTGTTCCTTTTGTGCGTTATCCTCATAAACCAAATATGGCTCGTGGATAATTTTTGCCATTGCATAACGCATAGCATCGTCTTTTTTGCTTTCTGGTAAATGTCCTGTAAGCTCAATTATGTAAAAAGAATTTTGATAATTGAAAACTCTTGCAACGATAAATTGACCAACGCCAAAGCCTCTAAATTCAGTCATTCTTGAAGTTGAATTAAGAGTGTAATCCTTTTCGTTGATTACGTTGTAGACTTCAAAACCATTTTTTAAAATTCTTTTAATTCTAAATAGTGATGTGAAAGAGTTTGTCAAAGATTTAGAAATTTCAGTTTGTTGAGTTTCGTTGAAAACTTCTAATGGAGTTTTGTTCAATTCTGGAATGTTGCGCTCAAAAATATATGGAATGTAATATTCTTTTGTCGCTTCTTCTGGCGAATTGTAGATTCCCATTGTTTTTGTGTATTCAATGTAATCGTCTTTTATTGAAGCATTTGTTTTTGCAAATTTATAAATATTTTCTACTGTTTCGTTGATTTCGTTTGTAATAGTTAGTGTTTCCATAATTTACCTCTTTTTATAATAATTAAACTTTAAGCACATAAAAATTACAATACCGACAGTAGAGGGATTTTTTCATGATATATTATATATATACATGTACAAATTAAGGGGTAAAAATGTTTGATAATTTAAGCGATAAATTACAAGAGATTATAAGAAAGACATCTGGTAATAAAGAACTTACACAAGATAATATGCAAGAGGCTTTGCGCGAAATTAGACGTGCCTTGTTGGAAGCCGATGTTAACTTGAGAGTTGTAAAGGCTTTTATTTCAAATATTAAAGATAGAGCAGAAGGCGAAGAGGTTTTAAAAGGTGTTGACCCAGCACAACAACTTGTAAAAATCGTTCATGACGAGTTAGTAGCCTTGTTGGGTAAAGAAACAAGCCCATTGAATTTGACAGGTCACCCTTCTGTAATCATGATGTTAGGTTTGCAAGGGTCAGGTAAAACAACATCAAGCGCAAAATTAGCCGTAAAACTTAAAAAAGAAGGTAAAAATCCGTTGCTTGTAGCATGTGACGTTTACCGTCCTGCAGCGGTTAAACAATTACAAACCTTAGGAACTCAAATTAATACAGAGGTTTACGCAGAAGAAGGAAACACTGATGTTCAAACTATTGTGCAACACGCTTTGAACCACGCAAAAGAAAACGGATTTAATGTCGTAATCCTTGATACTGCTGGTCGTTTGCAAATTGATACAGATATGATGGCAGAACTTCTTTTGATTGATAGAATTTTTGCCCCTCACGAAAAATTGTTAGTAATTGATGCAATGACAGGTCAAGAGGCGGTAAATGTAGCTGAAAATTTTGATGCACAACTGGGTTTGACAGGTTTGGTTCTAACAAAATTAGACGGTGACTCTCGTGGAGGCTCTGCCTTAAGCGTTGTTTACTGCACTAAAAAACCAATTAAATTAACAGGTACAGGCGAAAAAATTGATGCATTAGAAGATTTTTACCCTGACAGAATGGCTACAAGAATTTTAGGCATGGGTGATATCGTTTCATTCGTAGAAAGAGCAAAAGAAGTTTTTGATGAAGAAGAAGCTAAAAAATTAGAAAGAAAAATGGCGAAAGCTGAATTTACTTTTGACGATTTCTTAAATATGAAGCGTCAAATGAGTATGTTTGGTTCAATCGACCAAATTCTTGGAATGCTTCCTGGCATGAACCTAAAAAAAGAAGATAGAGATTTAATTTCTCACGAAGGCGAAAAACAATTCAAACGTATAGAAGTGTTTATTCAAAGCATGACGCCCGAAGAACGCTCTAACCCTCAATTGTTGAATTCTAGTCGTAAAAAAAGAATTGCCGCAGGTTCAGGTATACCACTTCATGACATAAATATTTATATCAAACAATTTGAACAAATGCGTAATATGATGAAGGGTATGAATCAAATGAAAGGCATGATGGGCAAAATGGGCGGATTTGGTTTGCAAAAAATGATGCAAACAATGAGCAAATTCAAATAATTTAGTTCTACCTTCTAAAAATATTACCCACAAAGATTAATAGAAAGAGTGTGTAATTTTGCCACAAAATTTCATAATCTATAATTATGAAACTTGGTAAACTGCACTACAAAAAAATGACTCTTGAAGAACTCGTAACTCTTGCACAACAAGAGGATTTTAAGGCGCTTGAAGAAATTGTGCGCAGAGAGCAAAAAAATATTTTTGCAACATTTACCTACCTACATTCCAATAACGAAAACATTTATGACTTAACTCAAGAGGCTTTGCTACGTATGGCAAAGGCTTTACCGACTTTAAAAAATCCGAAAACTTTCAAAAGTTGGTTAAATCAAATAGTCATGCACTTATTTTATGACGATTTACGCAAATTAAACCGTATTCCACCAACAATTTCGATTGACGATGATAGAAAACAAGATAATAATTACACAACAAATCCGCATACACTAATTCCAGACAAACGATGTAAACCTTTAGAGCATTGCCTTTCAAATGAATTAGATTGCGTAATAAAACGTGAAATGCGACAACTGCCTGATTATTTTCGTGTTCCGATTGTGTTAAGAGAGTTGCAAGGGCTATCTTATGATGAAATTGCAAAAATTACAAACACAAATGTCGGAACGGTTAAATCACGTATTGCAAGGGCAAGAAGCCGTTTAAAAGACAGTTTAAAAGAGTATATTTAATAAAATTGAGGAGAAAAACATGAGACAAGACAAAATGGCTTGTAACCAAGTTACGGCATTGCTTTCATACTACATTGATGGGAAAGTAAGTGCACAAATTACATATTTTATCGAGCAACACCTAAAACGATGTAAAACTTGCCGAGCACGTTATGAAGTTTTGCTCAAAGCCATTACAGACATTAGAGATGTAAAAACTCAGATGGAAAACATTGAACTTAAAAAATGTGTGCCTGTAACAGCAAATAGTATCACTTTCAGCGAAAAAATGTCAGCATATTTGGATAACGAACTTTCAGATGAAGAAAGTCTACGTTTTCGTCGTTATGCAATTGCAAATCCATTGGTAAGAGAGGAGTTAGAAGGCATGTTTAAGGTTAAAAATGCTATGAACACATCATTTGAACGTACAAAAAGCGATTTAAAAGAAGATTTTACAAAAAATGTAATGGACGAGGTAAAAATGAAAGAACTAATTTACGAGCAAGAACCTTTAATTTTAAAGGTATTGGCAATATTTATATTTTTATTTGTATTTTTGTCGGTAAGCGCTATCGTAATTTTTTAGTGTAAAAATAAAAATACAAGTGCAGAAGCCACCAAAGCAGGTCCAAATGGTACTCTCATTGCATCATCGGAGTTGTTTTGTGCTTCGTCAATGTTCTTTGGTAATGTTGCAAGAATTTGCTTAACAAGGTAATAACCAAAGATAATTTGAACGCCTGCAAATAGCCAGTTTATTGCCATAATACCTAAATCTAAATACTTAAAATACAGCGCTTCAACAACTGAAATTCCGATAAAAGCAAGAAATGGAACTAACAAATTGAAGTTCTTTTTCTTATATAACTTACGCAAGAATAGCGGAACGATAATTGCGACCTGAATTGCAAACGCACCAAGCAAAATTAATAAAATATATTTGTAGCCGAAGCATGCTCCTAAAGCCCCTGCAATTAAAATGTCGCCGACCCCAATAACCATGCCTTTAAAGAACAAATAACCTAACCCAAATATTAAAGCGATAATGCCTGCACCAAGCAGTAGACCTAATATTGAGGCAATGAATGAGGTGTAGAAAATAAAGGTGTGACCAGTGTATAATTCACCAAAATTAAAGAAGTTGTAAACAAGTCCGAATATAGCTAGAATATAGCAATGCCAATCGAAACAGACATGTTCTTTAATGTCTGTCATAGCAATTATAATAAACATGCTCAAAAAGCACATTGCAAAAATTGTTTTGATATCAATTCCAAACTTTAGGTAGGCACTTAAAAATAAATATCCAGTCAAAAGCTCAATTATTGGGTATTGGATAGAAATTTTTTCATGACAAAATGCACATTTACCTCTTAATCCAATGTAAGAAATTACAGGAATGTTATGCCACCACTTCAATGGTGTTTGGCATTTAGGACATTTTGAAGCAGGAAAAACAATTGATTCCTCACTTAAAGCCCTTAAAATAACAACATTCAAAAAACTTCCAATGCAAAGCCCTGTAATAAATACAAAAAATCCTAAAACAATTTCAAATTCCATGTCTATTCGCCTTCAGATGGTGTTTCTTCGCAAATAATATTATAAATCTCAGACAATGCTTTTTTTAGTCTTCTAGAAACTTGCATTTGAGAAATTCCTAATCTATCAGCGATTTCTCGTTGATTTAAGTCCTCGTAATAGTTTAGTTCAACAACATCTCTCAAGTTTTGCGGTAATTCTTTAATGGCATGAGCAAGCATCATTTTTTCCTCATAAGCATTCAAAAATTCTTGATAGTCTCCAGCGGGAATTTTGTCTGCAAGCGAGAAGCAGTCATCCTCACTATTTGTAATTGCTTGATCTAACGAAACTGTACTTTTACGTCTATCAACTTCAATAACATCTTCGATTTTGTTTACAGGCAAGGACATAACTTTTGCGATTTGTTCGCTTGTAGGGTCTTCAATGCCTTCTTCAATAAGTTGTTTTATAACTGTATTAATTCTAAATGCAAGTTCTTGAATTTCACGAGGAGCTTTGATAATAGATGCTTTATCACGAAGATAGTGGCGAATTTCGCCTGTAATTAAATAACTTGCATAAGTTTTAAATTTTGTACTAATGTTAGGGTCAAAAAACTCAATCGCTTTTATTAAACCGACTGAACCCACTTGGATTAAATCATCAACAGGGTCAGTAGAACGACGAGCAAGAGAACAAGCAATTTTCTTAACCAAAGGCATAGTTGCAACAACGATAAGATTCTTTAACTGTTTCTTTTTCTTTTCGTCTTTTTCATTTTTGTAATCAACGAGCCAATCATTAATTTGAAGGGTTGTTTCATCCGTAATTGTCAAAATAGTCCTCGCTTATTCTTCCTTGATACCCTACAAAATTATTATAACATAAAATAAGTGTAACAAATTATTACAAATATGTCATGATTTAAGGGTAAAGTAGCAACTTTTTTTTTTACTTGATTTATAACTAACATATAGTAGTGTTTTAATTATTTAATTTAGTGTGTAGAAAAATAGCGAAACGTATTATATAAACTAATCAAACAAATCATATAGGAAAATAGGAAATATATTTGTTCACTTTATAAGAAATAGAAAGGCATTCTAATGAAATTAGAAAAAATCCAAAATTTGTCAGTTGTTACTCAACCACAAATGCAAAAAGCACAAGCAGTAAGACCAAAACTGACTTATGAGGCAGACTCTGCAACATTTACACGTAAAGCTGAAGACAAAGTTATCTCTATGAAAAGAGAAGGTAATGCTTTGCATGTAGCATTTACAGGTAAATTGCAAAACCCAATGGAAACAAAAGCATCTGAAGATGCACCAGCAATTCAATTTAGAGTTCGTGGTGTATCAAAACACCAATTAGGTACAGAAGGCGCAAGTGCAACAGCAGAAGATGATTCAGTTGTTCAATTGGCAAACAGCAATTGGAAAGAAGGCGATCGCTTACAATGGAAAGAAGAAAAGACTCGTATGGGCAAAACAATTGCTTTGTCTCACCCAAAATTCGGTGAAATCGGTCAAGTTCCAAAAGAAATGGCAGAAGTGTTGTTACCTGTATTGAAAGGTAAAAAACAAGACTTCTCTTTTGAATTAGGCAACGTAATTGCAGGTACTTCAAAAGGTGCTCCTACAATTGGTTTGAGAGCTGTATTGAAATATAATGGTAACGATAAATCAACAGCAAAAGAAGCCTCTGATGTATTTAACGGTTTGTTAAACTCAGATGATCCAAAAATTTCAAAAGCTGTAATGGTATACCAACCAGAAAAATCACCAAAACAAGTTTTAGAAAGAATCTTCGATGTAGAAGGTAAAGAAAACGGCTTAGGCAAAGTTAAAGAAATTAAAGAAACTATTGATAACATTGCAAACGAAATTAACAACCCAGAAAACAAAAAAATCTTAGTTTTGGGTCACTGCAAACCAGATGGTGATACATTAGGTTCAGTAATTGCAATGAAGGAAGCCTTGAAAGCTGCATATCCTGATAGAGAAATTGATTGTGCAGTAGATGATAAAATTCCAGGTTTGTTCAGAGACAAAATGCCAGGTATTGAAGACGTTAAACGTCCATACAACGCAAAGAAAATCGAAACATTAGAAAAGAACTTGGAAGTTTTAAAATCATTAAAAACAGATACAGCTAAAGAACAACAAAAAGTTCTAGAAAGAGACTTGTCTGAATTAAAAGATCCAAACAACTTATTTGATGCAAACCCATTACAAGGTAAACCTAAAAAACAATATGACTTGGTTGTTACATTAGACATACCAACACCAACACGTTTCTCAGGTGCATTCAAAGATTATATCGAAGGAAGTAAAAAACAAATTTATATCGACCACCACCCTCACAGAATTACTGAATGGCAAAATGCTAAGGAAGAAACAGGTTTAGATATGAATAAAATTCATAAAAACGGTTTAGCTTTAGTATGTGACGCAGTTCCTGCAGCAACTCAATTGGTTACAATCGTAGCTGAAAAAGCAGGCGTTTTAGGTAAAATGTTTGAAAAAGGTGGAAAGGCTGCTAAAAACTTCGTAGCAAGTGTAATTACAGGTACATCAACAGATACAGGTTCATTCACAAGAACAGCAAACTTGTTACCACACCACTCAGCATTACCTGTACAACAAAGACCAAACTTCTTCCCAGAAGGTATGTCTACTTGGTTAACTAACCAATTGTCAAAAACTGACAAATCAGTAGATAAAAAATGGTTACGTGAAAACATTGCTTATGATGTTCCAGATAAAGCATTAAGCTCAACATCAGTAGATGGTAAAGCATCACCTCGTGATAAAATGGTTCAATATGCATTAGATGGTAGAAAAATGTTCCCAGACTTGGGCTTAGGTATCATCGAAGTAGATTATGACCAAATGTACGATGTATTTAACGCATCATTAGAACAAGACCCTGATATCACATTGTTAGATATTCAAAACGGTTTCAAATACTCAGAAGTTCTAGGTGCATTGAAATCTGACCCATCAGAAACATCACAAAAATTAGCTAAAGGACAAAAAGCAAGCACATTGTCAGAAAAAGCAACTCAAACTTACACAGGTCCTTACGATGCAGATAGAATCGGTATCTTAGTTATCCAAGATAAGAAAGAAAACTTCATCACAGAAAACTCAGATGTAGCTAAACAAAATGGTTTAAGATTGTCATTTAGATCTTCAGCAATGAGTGATCACGCAGAAATCTTAGCTAACTTGTTCGGTGGTGGTGGCCACGGTGGCGCATCAGGTGGTAGAGTTGACTTACCAGGTGTAGAAATCGACACTCCATTAGTAATTAAAGTTAATGGCAAGGTTGTAGATGATACAGCAGAAGTTTACAAAGACTTAAGAAGTAACTATAATATTATGAAAGATAATAAGATTCCTGCTGAACAAAGAGCTGGCAAATGCAAAAAAATCGAAATTGCATTAGCTGAAGAAGGACAAAAAGGCAGAACAACTACTGAAATCATTAAAGATGTAGTTACAGAAATCAGAAAAACTCAACCTGCTACAACAACACAAAGACCACAAAAAGGTGGAAAAGCTGGTAAAGGTGGTAGAGGTCAAAAATCACAAAAGACTCACGGTCAAGACCATCCACAACGTCCAGGAAAATCAGGTGGTAAACACAAACCACAAAAAGGTGGCAGAAGACATTTCGAAGTAGCTGCATAATTTCAGAGAATGAAACAAGGAAATATAAAGTGAACTTTAACAGACCTCAAGGTAACTTGAGGTCTGTTTTTATGCTTGGTCGTCATACCGCACTTGTTGCGGTATCTTTTGCGTTTTAATTTCAACCCTTCTTTTTCTTTTTTGCGACGAAAAGAAAAAGAAGGGTTACAAGAAAAAGAAACACGCAAATCAAAAACAACCACTAAATTCAACTCAAAACGTGTGAACTCGTTTCACTCAAACAGCACACGTTTGACTGTTGTTTCATTAAGTGGTTGTAAATGAAATACTGATATTTCACTAAATCTATTCTTGAACCTTCTGTCATTTCACTCTGCCGAGAAAACGTATAACCATAATGTCATACTTTTAATAAATTGAGAGTAAATGAACCGTAGTTATTCGGGAGCTTACAAACCTTCCAATCTGAGCATTTTATTAATTATCTAAACATGTAAACAAATGTAACGAATTACGCTGAAATGCTTAAGTTTACATGGTTTCGTGCCGAATTAAAAGGTATAGGGAAATG
>SAMEA104315421__coassemble_778_pt1 | contig 28530 bp, 23 predicted proteins | sample SAMEA104315421__metabat2_low_PE_020 | metagenome-assembled genome bin SAMEA104315421 (sample SAMEA104315421) | gut metagenome | biome: Monkey gut; feature: monkey-associated habitat; material: faeces | place: China | collected 2013
ATCATTATTTTTTCATATATTTAGTTAAAAACATAATTTTTTTCAATTGGTGGTTAGAGAATAATTCTAAATAATCCAAAATAAAGTTTGTAAACGTAATTAATTATCAATTTGAATCTTGACTGGAAGCGACATGTTAAAATAGTATTTTTATTATTTTGTAATGTATCTTAAGTGCTAATTTTACTACTATCTACAGCAAGTAAACACTTCCAGTTTTATTCCGAGTTGAAAATTAGCACTTCAAATTAATCTCTTATGCGTAGAACTGTTATTGATAGAAGATAGAGTACGTTTGAGTTTTGTGGATTTACATGAATTTAGGTTAGATTTTTGACGGACAAAAAGAGTAATAAAAGACCCATTTGAGTAATTTCAGTCAATCCGTATTAAATCACTAAAACTTAAACATATTCGGCAACACAGGCTAATTGATTATATTTCAAAAGTTTCAAATAACCCACACTAACTATTTCATAACTTTATCTAAAAGAGCCTGATAACTATCAATAACATCATATTGGACAGAATCTGAACTAATTGTTTTAAAGTGTTCTCTTGCACAATTTATTTTGGCTTGTTCGATTGGTTTTAATTGAAGTGAGCTCATTGAGCCTTTTGTTTCGGCTACAAAATAAATATGTTTTACAGATCCCTCATTAAATGCGATTGCCCAATCTGGATTATAATGTCCAACAGGAGTATTGATATAGAAGCCTTTTGGAAGTTTTACATAAACAGAAACTTCTTCATTTTTATCTAAATCTTCACCAAATTTCTTTTCTACATCTGAATCATAAATCAAGTAGTTATACAAATTCTTTTCTACTGGTAAAGAATTTTTCATTGAAATTGATTTCATTTCAGGTTCAGTAAATATATCAGTTTGATAAGCTTCTTCAAGTTTATTGTATGTAATATGTTCAATAATAACCGTTGCTTTTTCTTCATTAATCAAGTTTGATACTTTAATAATAAAATCTTCGGGATTAACCTTAAACTGATAAAAAGTATCTTCCTTAATACCTTGAAGAATTTTAACGACTGATTTTCTTGTTAATTTTGTTTCTTCAACGATTTTTCCTATTAAATCATATTTAATACTGCAATATTGTGCATTTAGAACTTCTCTTGTAACTTTGCCGTTGTTAAAAGAAGATCCGTCTATTAAAGAATCTTTTGATTCAATTGAATCCATTGTTCCCTCTTGAACAACTGAATACAAACGAGTTACTGATAATTTTGAATCAATAGCACTAATAGATTTTTTAATTAATTCATCAGTATCAAATTTAACTACATAAGCTGTTTTTGTGTTAATACGTTTCCACAATTCTTGGAATTCTTTTTTGTTAAGTTTATTTTTATCCAATTCTAACTTTGGCTTACTTATGTTTAAATCTTCTGGTGCCATAGTATTTGGATCATAAACCATATCTACAATATTAACAATAGCGTCTTCAAAACCTTTTAAACTTTCAGGAACGACAATACTTCCAGATTTTTTTGCTTCATAATATGTTTCCGTAAGTTTGTTATCGTCATCAACATAATTATTTCTAATGAATGTATTATGAATTCTTCTAGCTAAATCAACATCAATAGTTTGTTCAACGCCATTTCTATCAGCGACTACACGTCCCTCAAATAGTTTGGCATCAACTTCTCTTGGTCTATCTTCAACAATTTCTGCGATTTCTTTTTGTAATCCTGATGTAAAATCGGCATAACTTTCATTTGCAATTACTGTTAAAACATTAATATCATGAACTGTTTCGCCTAATTTTGTTGCATCCATTCTTTCGCCATTTTGATTAACGCATAGACGTAAACCACGACCAATTTCTTGACGTTTTTTATCTGTACTATTTGTTTTTCTTAATGTGCAAATTTGGAAAACATTCGGATTATCCCAACCCTCTCTTAATGCAGAGTGTGAAAAGATAAATCTAACAGGTTCTTCAAAACTCAATAGACGTTCTTTGTTTTTCATGATAAGGTCAAAGGCATCAACATCATTTGAACCACCTTCTTTTTTATCTTCTTTTGAATCAATAAGTCTTTTGCTTTTTTTATCTATTGAGAAATAACCTGCATGAGTTTGTTGTGCAGAGATTTGTTGAAGATAATGGATATATTCATCTTCTCCAAGTTTTAACTGCCAGTTACCAACAATATTTTCATATTCTTCTTCAAACATTTTGGCATATTCACCATTTAATTCGTTGTTTGAGTCGTCATATTGCTTGTATTTTGCTACTTCATCAATAAAGAATAGAGATAAAACTTTAATACCCTTATAGAAAAGTTTACGTTCTTTTTTGATGTGAGAAAGTATTGTTTCTCTTATTTGAAGTCTTTTGATTTGTGCATCATTAACTTCACCAACTACGTTTCCTATTTTTATTTTTATACCATTTAAGAACGTAACTGTGTTATCACGAGCATCAATTCTTGAGATTACATATCGGTCTTTGTACTCCTCAAGTTCTTTTGATAAATCAAATAAATTATCGCCCTCTTTTAATAACTTTGAAGTTTTAGTAGGTTTTGTATTGGTGCGAACATCATATTCAATATATGCCATAGGTGCTTTATCTTTGTATGTATTGATATTCTGAAGATATACATAGCTGTTTGTGGCATCAGTACCTTGAATAGTAACACTTTTTACTGCAATTTTTTTTACGAGTTTTTTGTTATATGCTTCAACTGCATCAAGTCTATATACAAGATTATATCTTTCTTTTGGTGTCGCTGAATAACGAAGTGTAATTAAAGGATTAAACTCTCTTAATTTTTCTTTAGTTACTTTACCCTCAACAGATTGTGGTTCATCAATAATTAGAATAGGGTTAGTCTTTGCGATAACATCAATAGGACGACGACTTCTAAAACTATCCAATTTCATATAAATTTTACGGGCATCATTTCCACGGGCATTAAATGCTTGTGAGTTAATAATCATAACATTTAATCCACCGTCGTTTGCAAATTGTTCTATTTCGTTTAATCTTTTAGAATTATAGATAAAGAATTTTATTTTTTTACCATATTCTTCAGCAAAATGATCTTGAGTTATTTTGAATGATTTATAAACGCCCTCTCTGATAGCAATACTAGGAACTACAATAATAAATTTACTCCAACCGTAGTGTTTATTTAATTCAAACATAGTTTTTATGTAGGTATAAGTTTTACCTGTACCTGTTTCCATTTCAACTGTTAGATTGTAACCATTGATTAATTCTTCAGATGGCTTAATTTGTCCTAATCGTTGAATTTTTTGCATATTTTCTAAGATTATTGCTTTGCTTAAATTAGGAATTATTGGACGGTTGCAAAAACCAACTTCATTAAAAAGATTTGCTTGTGTAGCTTTTTGAGTACCAACTTTTACATAGCCTTTATCTATCATATATTCTGACGGAGTTAAGCAAGGTTGACCGTTAAATACATCAATAACGGCTTTTGCTGCATCTGCTTGAAATTTTTGATGTTTAAATTTTAGTTTCATTTTTGCCATGATGTACTCCTTATATTACCTTAACTGTTGTATCAGGAGTGATAAGTTTAAAGATTTCTGTTACGTTGATTTTGTTGTCAACACTTGAAAAAGAACCATCTCTAAATACAACTCTCAAAGGTTTCATATTTGCGATTTTACGGATAACTGATTCTGGTATGTTTTCTTCAAAACAAGCGATTAGAGCATCGTTATCTACGATATGAACTTTCTTGCCATCAATTATTTCTACTCGGTGTGGAAGTGATAATTCTACACCCCAGTCTAACAAGCAACCGTAAAGCAAATCTTCGTCAGTTCTATCGTCTTTGATGTTGCTTTCGTATAAGCCTAATTGTTTTTGGTCTGTTTCACGAGGTGTATAATAAACATCGTTCATATTTGTTGAATCAACTTTGAACACTCTAAATCCTATATCAATATTTTTGTCAGGATTTTCTTCTTGAATTTTTTTGCCTGCTCTACGGATACGTTCTTCTCCGATTTCGCAAATGTTTTTATAACCTGCTTTATATGCTTCTGATTTTTCATCACAAATTTGTGGTATTTGAACCATAATAAATTTTCTATTTCCACCATCTTCTGCATTAAGTTGCATACAAGCATGTGCTGTTGTTGCAGAACCTGAGAAAAAGTCTAGTATAATAGAATCTTTGTTTGTTGTTAATTTTAGTATGTCAATAATTAGATATAGAGATTTTGGAAAATCAAATGTTTTTGTTTTCATTAATTCATCCAATAATTTTGTTCCATAAACCATTGCATTGTATCTTTTATCAATCCAATGAGTTTTGATTAATTGACCTTTTTCAACTCGATATTTTTCATATATTTTTGCTTGAGCATTTTCAATTTTCCCTACTATTTCATTTTCTTTTAATTTTTCTTTAAAAGAAGGAATAATATAACGCCAAGTTCTTTCTTGAGTCGAAGTAATTGGTAATGCTTCAAAGTAACCATCTTTTTTTTCTAATGTAACTTCTTTTTCGTCAGGACTAACATATATTGGATAAAAATTCTTAGGATTATTAACTCTTAAGTTTTTGTCATAACCATCTCTTCCATGATTTTTAGCAATATAACTAATTAATTTATAACGACCTTTATCATCTTCTAAATTAAATGATTTTAATAATTCTTCATCAAAAATGACTGAATTTAATTTAAAATTTTGAATATTTTTTGCGTAAAACAAAGCATATTCATTTGAAGTAGCAAAATATTTAGCCTGGTTTCTACCTTCAGGCTTATGAACAACAGTTACTACGCCGATACGATTTTCACAACCAAATACTTCGTCACATAAATTACCTAAGTTAAATAATTCATTGTCATCAATTGCTAATACTACACAACCGTCATCAGATAATAAATTTCTTGCACATCTTAATCTAGATTCCATCATTGAAAGCCAATCACTATGATAACGTGCATTTGATTCATAGTTTATAAATAAAACTCTACCGTCTTCGTCATAAGAGGTGGATTTTTCTTCGTATTCTTCTTCACTTACAGAATAATCGTTTTTATATAAAATGTCATTTCCTGTATTATAAGGTGGGTCAATATAAATCATTTTGACCTTACCTAAATAACTTTCTTGAAGTAATTTTAGTGCATCAAGGTTATCACCCTCAATATAAATATTTTCTGTTGTATCCCAATTTACACTTGATTCTCTATCAGGTCTTAAAGTTTTTCTTATAGGACGATTAGCCTCTAGCATAGCCTCTTTTTTGCCAACCCATGTAAAGTCGTAACGTTCTTCACCATCAACAACGTTGTCAGAAAGTTCTTGTTTTAATTTTTCAAAATCAATGGCTCTTTTTAAATTACCGTCCTCGTCAACTGTTTCTGTTGCAACATTCGGAAAAAGTTCCAAAATTTTATCTATATTCTTTTCTGTCAAATTAGTTGTTTCCATTGCCAATCGTTCCATTTCTACTCCTTTATAACTCCTTACATTTTAATTTTTTTTATACGATTGGCAAAATACAAGCCAATCGCCTATATCTTATTCTTCTATTATATTTTCAATTTTTTTTAATTCGTTCTTTAGAACCAACTGTTTATTAAACTGTGGTTCTCTACGAATTTTATTTTTTAACTGATCTATTTTTCTTTGCAGTTTTTCCTTATTAACAGAGGTCTCAACTGCTTGTTTTATATCAGTTATTTCATCTATTTCAACCTTGCCGTCTGCAATTTGAGTTATAAAATTATTGAATACTGCATCTAAATCTAATCCTTTTATTTCAAGATTAACCTCATCAGCATTTAACCATTCTGATTTATATGTCTTAACAACCTTATATCTATTTTCAGTAGCAGTTTTTTCTTTATAAGATACTGCTAATTGAACTTTGTTTTCGCATTTAAAAACAAATAATATATGTTTAGGAATTGAAGAATCAATTTCTTTTACTAACGCATTTGAAACCTCTTTTGTTTTTAAAAGAAATTCAAAAACATCAATTTCTTCAACTTCTTTTCCTTTTGCAAAATTGGTTGTTGATTTATTCAAAACATTTGCTAAAATAAGTCTTTCAACATTGTTTTGCAACTCATTTCTAACATTGGTTGAAAGTCCAGCCAGTTTCATGAATTTAGCCTTTGGCATTATCCTATTTAGTTTTGTCTTTTCACCAAACAGCATAATTTACCCCTTAACCACCAAAAAGCAAATTAGTTCAAAATCATCTAGTCCTGAAATTGTATTTTTTAAATAAGAACTTTCCCCACTAGAAAATAAACTTTCAAAATCACTTTCATCTTTTACATCAATAATAGAACTTATCGCTTGACCTAAAAGTTCAGAATATTTGCCCATATTCTTACCCTCAGAAGTCTCTACGTTAAATTCCTTACTCAATTCTTCATCAGGTTTAGAATTCTTTTTGCAGATATGACGCATCATATCTAGCATTTTTTTAGGTTGAAGATGATTACAAATAACTTCACCGTCTTCTGTAATATAAACCATATAAAATGGGTGAAGTCTGTTTTGATTATCAATATTTACATCAGAAGAAATATTCTTTAAAACATATACAACTCCAGCAGGCATATCTTCAGTTGCTTTTACAACTGCGTGCATACCAAACGGAGTATGTTCAACGTCGTGGTGGTCTTTCATATAGTTTAGCAAATCTAGTCTAAACTCATTTAGTCCCAAGTCCATGATATTGATACCGCTACTCATTTCCTCAATATCAACTACTTCACTTTGTAGTTTTTGAAGTTGATTTTTGCGATATTCTAATTCTTTTATTTCTTCATCATCTAAAACATTGTCCGAAGTATTACCCGTAGAAGTCATAATTGTTGCCTTCATACGAGTTTCTACTCTTGCTTTTAAATTTATATATTCGTCAAGAGTTATATCTGGCCAAAAATTAACTAATTGAATATAATCATTTTTACTTCCTATACGGTCAACACGTCCAAAACGTTGGATAATTCTAACAGGATTCCAATGTATATCGTAATTAACCAAATAATCACAATCTTGTAAGTTTTGACCCTCTGAAATACAATCTGTTGCAATTAAAACATCAATATTATAATCTTTATCAGGATAAATCATTTCCTTATGTTTTGACATTGGTGAAAAGAAAGTTAAAACTGTATTCAAATCATTTGGAATTTTTGGAATAGTCGTTTTATTCTTTTGTCCTGTAACAATCGCTGTTTCAAGTCCAAAATTGCTTTTTACATATTCACTGATATTTTTATACAAATATTCAGCAGTATCAGCAAAGGCAGAAAAAATTATAACTTTTTTATTATCTCTATTAATCGGATTTTGTATCTTATCTTTTATAACAGTAAGCAAGGTTTGAAGTTTTTCATCAAGTTCTGGAGTTACTCTATCAACTTGTTGAATCAATGTGTTTAAAACATCTAAATCGGCTTCCAAATCTTGTTTCCAAGTTTTGTGATCCATGTCTTCAAGTTTGATTTTCTTCTTTTTACCAATTGTTTGAGAACCCTCTAAATCTTCTTCTAAATCATAATCAGTTACCTCAAAATTAAAATCATTTGCCGTTGAATTATTTTGAGTATTATCATTATCACTATTCTTATAATTTTTATTAAACAAATTCTTAAGTTTTGAGAACAAATCCAAGTTTTGATCATCTTCATCAAAATCATTAGAATTTAACAAGGTACTAGGAACATTTGCAGAAGAAACTCCACCACTTTTTTCAAAGTCCTCAATATTACCAAGTGTACATACAATTAAACTTCTAACTCTTTCAAGTGTTAATTTAAAAGAATAGACAGAACTTTCTAAACGTTTTAACAAGTTAATACTCATCAAACGTCTGATACCTTCTTCACGACCTAAGGCACCCTCTTTTGAATCCTTTTTACCAATTTTTGCTTCTTCATCAAAATAATCATCAAGTTTACTTGCAAAAATATAATCTGATGGCATATAAATTTTTAAGTTTAATTGACAAATTAGTTCATAAATTTGATTATAATTGCATAATTTTTCGTCTTTTGTTAATGACGGTCTTTTTGAAATAACAGGTAATCTTGTCGGAAATTTACCAATACTACCTATATCATAATATTTTTCAATATGTTTTCTTGATCTTGCAATAGTTACACTATCAAGCAATTCAAAGAAATCAAAATCTAAAAATTCCAATAAAGCCTCAGTCGTTCTTTCTTTTGGAACTAATTCTGCCCATTTATTAAAAGCAGTCTGAGCTTTTTTAAATATCATATTAATTGATACAGTTGTATTTAGTTTTGAATCAATATTTTCAGCATTTCCCTCATAAGCAAGTTCTAATTGATTCTTTAAATCGGTAAATTTGTTATTAACAGGTGTTGCAGATAGCATTAAAACTTTTGTTTTAACCCCATTTCTTATAACCTTATTCATTAATCGTAAGTAACGATTTTCTTTATTATCTTTTGTTTTTCCACCATTTCTGAAATTGTGAGATTCATCAATTACAACTAAATCATAATTCCCCCAATTTAAACGAGATAAATCGATACCATTTGATTTGCCATATTCACGAGATAAATCTGTATGATAAAGCACATCGTATCTTAATCTATCTTTTACAAGAGGATTATTTAAATAGTTTTCTTTATATGTTTGCCAGTTTTCATACAATTTTTTAGGACATAAAACTAATACTGATTTGTTTCTATTTTCATAATATTTAATAACAGAAATTGCAGTAAAAGTTTTACCCAAACCTACACTATCAGCCAAAATACAACCATTATATGTTTCTAATTTATTTATAATAGATAGTGCTGCATCTTTTTGAAAATCATACAAAGTGTTCCAAATAACACTTTCCTTAAAACCTGTTGCTTCATTTGGAAGATTATCATTAGAAATATCTTCTAAAAATTCATTAAAAATATTATAAAGAGTTATAAAATATACAAATTCACCAGAATTTTCTTTGTAAACATTTGAAATATTGTCAATTATTTGTTGCGTAACGTCTTGAAGTTTATCTTTATCATTCCAAATCGCATTAAAAGTATCTAAAAAACTTTTACTTTGAGGCGATTCCATTTTAATGACAAAATTAGTGATATTATTGCCTTTTTCACAACCGATATCAGTTGTTGTAAAGCCATTAATATTTGAATAACAATATGTATCGTTAGCATTTTCAACAGTTATAAAACTATCTAAATGTTCATTGGTTATATTTGATTTGAAACGAACTTTTTGTTTAATCCATTCTGCACATTCTTTAGCAATTGCTCTTTGAGTTAGTTCATTTCTTAATTTTATCTCATATTCTGTACCATATAAACTTTTTTCTCTACCTAATTGAGGTATAAAAAATTCTCTCTTTTGTTTTTTACTTTTATCTGAAATAAATGTTGGTGAAGTAAAAATAAACTTTAACTCATCAATATTTTCTAATTGTTTTTTAAGTTCTTGATAAGCATAAATTGAAAAACACGCAGCAGCAATAGACAGCTTACTTTTATCTTGAATAACTTTTTCTAAATCATCTTTTACTATGTTATTTATGTTATCAAAAACTTCCATATACTCACCGTGCAACACAATTTTATTGTGTTGTCTTTTATGGAAATATAGTTTGTGTTTGAATTTTAAAGGGTAATTTTTTTATTATACCAAACTGTTATGTCAATAATGGACATCAAAAATTAAATATTACAAGTCTTAATAACCTTTTATAATTAAATTTTTTCGTGGTACACTTTTTATAATATTACACAATAAAATTGTGTTGTCTTATTAAAGGTAGAAATTATTATAACTTTCATCAATAATCTCTTGCTCAAGTCCGATATATCTTAATGTAACTGCTGATGAAGAATGGTTAAGAATTTTTTGTAGTAACGGAAGGTTTCCAAATTTTTTGTAATGATGATAACCAAAAGTTTTTCGAAGAGAATGAGTTCCAATATGAATATTAATTTCAGCAATTTTTGCTGCTTTATTTAATATTTTATATGCTTGTATTCTATCTAAACGCTTATCTTTTTGAGTTAAAAATAATGGCTCATCACTTTTTCTATCTTTAACAAAATTATAAATTTCTTTTTGTAGAAATTTATTTATCGGAAATTTTTTATACTTATTAGTTTTCTTTTCTCGCATTTCAATAAATCTTTTATCTTTAACATCATATACATTTAATGCTAAAATATCTGAAATTCTTAAACCACTATTTATACCCAAACTGAATAGCAATTCATTTCTAGGGTTTTCTGATAAAATAGTACGAAGTTTTTTTATATCTGTTATATTACGAATAGGTTCTACTATATTCATTTTTAACCACCTTTCTATCCTTTAATCGTATCAAGATTACAATAGAAACAAAGTTAAAAAAGCATTTGTTTCCTTATGTGTTGTAATATCTAAAAATTAACTTGATTTGCCTATAATTTAGAGCAATGAATATCGTACAAAAGAAAGGAATTTGTATGACAGAAAAAGATTATCAACTTTATGGAGTAAAAATTTTAAATCTTAAAACCAAAGAAATAGGTTTATTAATTTGCATTTGGAAAAATAAATTTGCCGATACTGAAGTAGATTTTGCAACTTGTGTAGATAAGCATGGTAAAAGATACAATATTGAACTAGATAATATTAGAGTGTTCGACGATGATTTGTGCAAATAAAAGTATTAAAAATTTCGAACAACTCCTGTTTAAACCCTGTTCAAAACGTGTTCAAAATCGGTTTCATTGGATTTTTATTTATAATTAGTAAATTTATACTCTAAAAAAATAAAACTCCGAAAAATGGAGTTTTAAAATAATTTTCTGTAATTCAATCCAAGTTCAAGTGCTAAAAATATTTCAAATTTACTACTATATCTTTCGCCATTGATTAATCTTGTAACATAGGATTCTGAAAATTCTAAATATTTTGCAATTTTCTTTTGGTTATATCTTTTTCGTTTCATCAAAAATCTAATCGTTTCTTCTCTTTTCTTTAAAAACATTGATACACTCCTTGTTTAAACAATATTTGATTTATATTAAATTCATTTTTTGCACTCAGTCTTTTTACTTGAAAATCAAAGTTATTCTTTGTAAATCCGTTATCTTTTGCATATTTCAGAATTTGTTTTAATAGCGCCATTGTATTTTTAAATCTTATTGGCGTTAAATTTTGCTTTTCGCAGTATAAGTAAAACTCTTTAATAGTAAAAGAATCAATATCATCAAAATCCTTATCTTCAAAAAAGGGTAAGATGTTTTTATTAAATATTGATTGATAATTTCTCAAAGTGCTAGGTGAACAAAACTTTTTAGTATAATTAATCAAAAAATCTGTTACTAATTCAGAAAATTCAATTTTATCAAACTTGTTTAATGTCGGTATAAATATTCCAAACTTTTCGGTCTTTTGTTTTTTAGTGTTTGAACTTTTTATAATGTCCTTAATCATAGTTGGGATATGGTCAACATAAATATATCCTTGAGTATCTTGTTTTAAAGTTCCATTTTCAACTAATTCATTCAAACATTTTTCTAAGTTTTCTTTTTCCATTTCCGCGAGTAAAAATATTTCGTCAAAAGTAAATGCTTTTAATTTTTTAGATAAATAAATTATTTTTTCCATAACACCTCCTATTGAGATAATAACTGTACATCTTTAATGTGAATTTCATCAATATCGTTTGATTTCGCAAAGGTTTCGGCTTTGTTTATAATCTTCACTAACTGCCTAAATCTATTTCCAGATTTATAAACATATTCTATTGCATTGTCATCAAATTTAACTTCAGATAATTCTGTAATTAAATTTTTCACATCATCTTTTAAAAATGGTTGATAATGCAAGATTTCAGACAATCTATCGTATAAATGTTTATATCGTTTCAATTTTTTATCTGCTAAGCTCATACCGATTAAAATTATTGGTGTATGCGTTCTATCGTGGATATCTCGCAACATTTCGATTGTAGATTTTTCTTGTGTAAGGTAATCAATTTCATCAACAATAATTATTCTTGGTTTTCTAATCAATTCTCTTACAATTTGGTCAAAAAGTTCAGATGTTCTGTAACTTGGAGTATCGCCAAGTTCTTTTGTTATTTCTTCAAGTAACCACCTTGTAGACATTGATTGCTTTGCACTAACATAAATTGCATCACTTTGATGATTTGCAACCCACCATAACGCAGTTTGAGTTTTTCCAAGTCCTGGTTCACCATAAACTAAAACCATACCTGGAACACCTTCTGCTCTGGTTTGCAAATTTGTAGTCATAGTAATGAAATTTTTCACGTTTTTAGTTTTTACAAATTTGGGCTTCATGTTCCTCCTTGTCTTGATTTATATGTATAGTTTGCACTTTCCCTTTAAAATCATTTCCAAAAATTTCTTTAAATTCTTCGGTCGTTTCATACTCTTTAAACCACGCAACTTCTTTATCATTTGAAAATCCATTTTTCAAATGCCATTCATAACGTTCGTAGCGTGTCATAAATTTTTTATCCGAAATATCTTCAACAACTTTTTCTTCTTGTTTATTAGAAAATACTTTATTTGTTTTTAGTTCAATTGCTTTGGTTGGCTTATTTTGCCATTCAAAAGGTTTAATATGTTCTGACTTAAAGTGTTTTTGAACCTTCTTAACTGTTTGTTTTTCTAATGATTTTTGTTGTTTTAATTTTTGCTTTAATTCTTCTTGATCTTTAACATCACCTAAATATGTTGCCATAGGGTGAATTGGCATAACTCTATTGGCATAACAAATAAATTTGTTATTTAGAGTGTAAACCTTAATCTTAGTCAAATCTAAAAGACTGTATTTTATTTGTACACGTTCTTTTACGCCATACAAACAATCGTTATAATAATCTGCATTTAAAAATCTAATGCCATCACGGTTAATTGTCCTGATTTCTTTACTCATCATTAAATCATCAAGTTTTTCAAGTTCAATTCCAGAACCTTTGCCACTTTCAAAAACATCACTAATAGTTTTACCTTTAACATTCGGACATTCAAGACTTCTATGGTAATCCATATAATAATCTAACATCATAGAAAGTTGTTCTATTGTTGGGATAAAATCATTGTGGACTTCTTTATGAAATTTCTCGTTTCTATTCAAATATGCTGGTTTATCCATAATATTTGCACCAACAAAACTTGGCATTAATCGTTCAAAACCATCTTGCAATTCTCTAAAAAATCTTTCGATAACTTTTGCTCTTGCATTGTATGGTTGTGCAAATACAGGAATAATTCCTAATTTATCAAATAAACCTTGAATACCACATTCTTGTAAGTTGCCTTTGAAGAATTTACTCTTAAATGCTTTACCATTGTCTTGATAACAAATTTTAGGAATTTTTCCTAGATTAATAATAGAATTTCTTAATGCAGAGGTTATTGCTTGAGTATTTTCTTCAAGCATAATTTCATAACCTACAAGAGCAGTTGATTTCCAATCTAAATAACCAATTAATGTTGGACGGCAAGGCTTTCCAGTGTATGGATTTATACATTGTACTGCTAATCTATGACCGTCTGCGACAAGCACATCACCAACTTCAAGTTTTGAAATATCTCTTGTAATATATGGTTGAACCTTATCTCGTAAAGCTTTTTGACCTTCTCTTGTAAATATCCATTCGTCATAATGTTTATTTCTATAATTATTTGCAAATCGTCTAAAAGTTTGCACCGAACTTGGAGAATCCAATCCTCGTTTTGACAGAATATGCTTTGTTAATCTTGTTGCTTTTCCTATGTTTACTTTATTAGGCGATAACAATAATGATTTAAAAACAATAAGCTCATTTTGAGTTAATTTTGCACTATGTTCTTTTTCTCCATAATCATATTTTGGAATTAAATTCTCAAAATTATTGTTGTTTTTAATTTCTTTTTGCCATCTATAAATTGTTCCGACAGCAACATGTCCTAATATTTTGTATAAGGCAGAATATATTTCACCTTTGTTGTATATTTCAAGAAATTCTTTACCAGATTCAGTTTTCTTTAATGAAGAATTTTTAATATAATCAACCCACAGGTTTACTAAATCATATCTTGCTAATGCAATTTGTTTTGCTTTTGTTGGATATTGAGTAATTTTTTGCAAACTTGGTTCCACTTTATTCTCAAAGTTATTTTTCGTTTTCTCAAAATTGATAACATTTTGAAGATTGTAATCAAGGGATTCTACAAGTATTTCATACTTTGCACCAGTTGTTCCGTCAACCATACGAGTTACATATTTATTTTGGTTGACAGCTTTACGAACAGCACGTTCAGTAACTCCTTTTATACTTGCTAAATCTTTAACTGATATCCAATCTTTTGTCAAAATTTCTCCTTTTTTAGTATAAAAAATAGCATACTAAATCACACACAACATTACCTCTGAATAGGGATAAATTGAAGTGTTTTTCGGTATTTATTTACTTTATTTCTTACAAAGTTTAAACAGTATTTGTAAACTAAATAGTTGCTTTTTTGTCAACTCTGTGATATATTTTTATTACACTATACAACTAATTAGTTTACTTGTCAACCTATAAGGAAATATTATGCAAGAATTTGAAAAAATAAAGAAAATTAGAACAACATTAAAACTTACTCAACAAGAAATGGCAGATGCTATTGGTGTAAGTAAACAATATTTCAGTAAGGTTGAGAATGGTCATACAGAATTGAGCAAAGAAAAAGCAATGGTTCTTTGCCATGAATATGACATTTCCTTAAATTGGCTTTTGTTAGATATTGGTTCAATGTTTGCAAATGATGTAGAAAAAAATGCTGAAACATTTAAAACAAATGTTGAAAATATATTAGATGCAAACCTTAATTTACTAATATTTTCATCTTATATAGAAAAGGCTTTTTCAATAATTAAAAATATTGATACTAATGCATCAATAAAAAACATTATTAAAACAGCAAGACTTGTTTTTATAAAAGATTTCTCAATAAGACGCCTTCCTCTTTTAGAAGTTAAATCTGCATTAGAAAAATTTGAAAACATAGTAAAAGATTCTGAAGAATTTAAAACTAAGATTTTAGAAGAATATTATTGTGTAGTTATAGAAAATCAGAGTGAAAAGTAAATTTAAATTGCTCTTTTTCTTGACTACTGCTAAAATATTTACCGAAATTTTTAAATTTTCGGATAAATTTATGCTGAAAATCTTTAAAAATATGTCTCAAAGCCACTAAAAATATTTCAAAATTACATTTTATTGACTTTGATTTGGTTCTTGAAATGGCTATGTTTTAAAATTTAAGGGGGAACTTAGTTCCTCCTTTAGTTCCACCTTGACCAAATTGGGCTTTCTCTTGGCTTCACGATAAATCGCTATAATATAGATTATATTTATATTGTAGCCTAATAAAAATTTCAATAGAAAATTTTCAAAGTCCAATTTGGGGTACAAAAAGAGACTTTTGGAGTACTTTTTGTCAATTCTAAAAATCTGCCTGTGTTATAAACACAATGCCAATCTCTACCCCTTTTCCCTCTTTCTCATTCTGGTATTATTATACAATTGTCACTAGAAATTCATTTTTTATTTTTTTACAACTAAAAAGACAAGGCTGAGAGCCTTGTCTTAGAATTGCTCCAGGCCAGACTTGAACTGGCACTGAGTTATTCGCCCAATCGGATTTTAAGTCCGACGCGTCTACCGATTCCGCCACTGGAGCACGATTATTTAGTTTTTAATTTATTCAACGGTGCCACTGGAGCATATCGTTTTCTACACCGCATCTTCACATATGCGACATTTGGTGTACAATTAACTTATCAAAAAAAAATATAATTGTCAACATCTCTATTAAAAATTTCAAATTGTAAATATTTTTTCACTTTTTGAAAAATTTGCTTGAAAATTTGTTAGCCTAACCTTACAATATAGTCGGATTAGAATAACCACTATAATTATAGAGACAAATTAAAATGAAAGATTTAAGCAAAATAAAAACACTAGACCATTTACCAATTGGGCATGACGCAATTATCTCATCAGTCGATTGCGAAGACAAAGCTCTTAGAAAGCACATTTTAGACATGGGTTTAACCCCTCAAACAGAAGTTACATTAATCAAAACTGCACCCTTAGGCGACCCTTTAGAATTACGTCTTAGAGGATATGAGTTAACTCTTAGAAAAAGCGATGCTTCTAAAATTTCTATCAAAGACATTCACGATGCACACGATAAAATTCGCAAACAAAAAGTTTTTAAAGAAACCGATCACTCTGAAATCGGTGAAATACAAAAATATGAAACTCGAAAACTCGGGGGAAAAGTTCAGAAAAAAGAACTTCGACTAGCACTTGCTGGTAACCAAAACTGTGGTAAAACAACTCTTTTCAATAAATTAACAGGTTCAAATCAACATGTCGGAAATTTTCCAGGTGTAACTGTTGACAGAACCGACGGCGTTATCAAGCGCCACAGCGAGGTTACTATCACCGACCTTCCTGGTATTTATTCACTTTCACCTTATAGCAATGAAGAAATTGTAACCAGAAATTTCATTTTAAACGAAAAGCCTGACGGCATTATTAACATTGTTGATGCAACAAACATTGAGCGTAATTTGCTTTTAACTATGCAACTTATTGAGCTTGATATTCCTATGGTAATCGCTTTAAATATGATGGACGAGGTTGAAACTGCTGGTGGAAGCATTGATATCAATGGTTTAGAAGCTCGTTTAGGTGTGCCAGTTGTTCCAATTTCAGCATCAAAAGATCAAGGGGTGCAAGAGCTTGTAGAGCATGCTATTAATGTTGCACGCTACGAGGAGCATCCAGGACGTCTTGATTTTTGCGACCACAATGTCAAAAACGAAGATTCAATCCACAGATGTATTCACTCAATTTGTCACTTAATTCAAGACCACGCAGAGGCTTTGCACATTCCACTAAAATTTGCAGCAACAAAACTTGCAGAAGGTGACACACTTGTTGAAAAAGCCCTTCATCTTGATCAAAATGAAAAAGATACCATTTTACACATTGTCGAAGAAATGGAGCAAGAACGAGGTTTAGATAGAGAAGCAGCAATTGCAGACTTGCGTTTTTCTTTCATTGAAAGACTTTGCGACGAATTTGTTCAAAAAACTTCTGACGCACCTAGTCACAAAATGACAGTTGCTGCAGATAAAATTTTAACAGGCAAATATACTGCTGTTCCTGCATTTTTACTAATTATGGCATTAATTTTTTATTTGACATTTGGTCCATTTGGTTCGTTTTTATCTGATGTAATGAATTACGTAATTAATTTCGTTACAATAAAAACTGATATGGCATTAACAGCTTATGGCTTGAATGAGGTTGTTCATTCATTAATTATAAATGGTATTTTTGCAGGTGTAGGAAGTGTTTTGAGCTTTTTGCCAATCATCGTAATTTTATTCTTTTTCCTATCAATATTAGAAGATACTGGCTATATGGCACGTGTAGCGTTTGTAATGGACAAAGCATTAAGAAAAATGGGACTTTCTGGCAGAAGTTTTGTTCCAATGCTAATCGGCTTTGGTTGTAGCGTTCCAGCGATTATGGCATCAAGAACTTTGCCTTCTGAACGTGATAGAAAAATGACAATCTTGTTAACTCCATTTATGAGTTGTTCGGCAAAACTTCCTATTTACGCATTATTCACTGCTGCGTTTTTTGCAAAAGACCAAATTTTAGTAATTTTAGGATTATATTTAATCGGCATAATCGTCGGGATAATTACCGCATTGATAATGAAAACTTTTTTCTTTGATGGTGAAGGTGTTCCGTTTGTAATGGAATTACCAAATTATAGAATGCCAAGTGCAACAAATATTTACAGGTTAATTTATACGAAAGCAAAAGACTTTATTACAAAGGCGTTTACAATAATCTTTTGGGCAACAATCATAATTTGGTTCTTGCAAACCTTTGACAGCAGATTGAATTTGGTTGTAAACTCATCAGACAGTATGTTAGCAGTATTAGGCAACTTTATAACACCAATCTTTAAGCCTTTGGGCATCGCAGATTGGAGAATTTCAACCGCATTCATTACTGGATTTATGGCAAAAGAAAGCGTTGTAAGTACATTAACAATCTTGTTAGGTGGCGATGTTGAGGCATTACCACTTGTATTCACAAAACTTACAGCTTTCGTTTTCTTGGTATTTTCATTATTGTATACACCTTGTGTTGCAGCAATTGCAACGGTAAGACGTGAATTAGGAAAGCGTTACGCTTTATTAGTAGTGCTTTTCCAATGTTCAGTAGCTTGGTTTGTAGCATTTTTAGTATATAGACTAGGAGTAATGTTTCTATAAACCTAATTTCAATATGTAAAGAATGTTACTATTTTTTCAAAATTTGAATTTTGAATGAGCAATATTTTTTATATTATAATATAATTTAGTTGGAAACTTAGGTTTTGGTTTATGGTGAATAATTCATATCAAGTTAATAAAAAGAAAGATACCGCTATAACTATATTTATAGCGACCATATTTGTTCTAGCTTTGGTAGGCGTTTTCACTTTATTTCACCTAATGACAACGCAAATTAAATCTTCTGAAAAGATTACCTCAGAGGTTGCTCAACAATTATCTTACAACGTACACAACCGTATTGTGGGCGATTTGCAAGTATTGGAAATGATTGCAAGTTCAATCGGCTATAATGTAAGAAACTTTAAGCCAAAAGACTTGACTGCATACTTAACAACAGGCGGAAGACAAGCATCATTTAAGGCTTTTTCTTTTATTAAACTTGACGGTACTGCCTATACAGCGGTAAGAGATGAAGGCATAAAACCTGTAACAAATATGGCAAAAATGCCTTGTTTTAAGGTTGCAAAAGCTGGCGCTACTTGTTTTGATAGGGTTCAAGAAGTTCCTACAAACGGCGTAGAAACCTTTAGAAACGTTTATGCTGTTCCTATTTATTACAATTCAAAGGAAGTTGGCGTTTTATCAGCTGTAATTAGAGCCGACGTATTCAAAAACATTTTGGATATCAACACTTTTAATCAAACTGCATTTAGCCATATTATCAAGAATAACGGCGATTACGTACTTCGCTCGGATAATCCCGCAGTTGAAGATACTGCAAACTTTTTCGACCAAAATATTAAATTCGTAAATGTAAAAAGCGATTTTGTAAAACAACAAATAAAAGACAACAATAGCGGTGTTTATTGGACATATTTAGACGGTCAATTTTGGTTGTTTGCATTTACGCCTGTTTCTTATAACGATTGGCAATTGATTTTGTTTGTTCCTGGAAAGGTTTTAGCACTTAGCGTTGTTGAAATTATTTTCTTCACAATAGGTATTATGTTAGCAATAAACTGCTTGCTATTCTTAATTTTGAAACGAATTGATATGCTTCAAAAGAAGAATTACGAAGAAATGATGAAACTTGCTTTTGTTGATGATATTACAGCTGGTCCAAACAAGGCTAAATTCTATATAGAAGCACAAAAAATTATTGAAAATATCTCAGCAAATGACAAGTATGCGCTTGTATTAATGGATATTACTAAATTTAAGGTTATAAACGAAATTTATGGCTTTGATATAGCGAATACTATTTTAAAAGATTTATACGAAATTATAAAAAAGAACTTGCCAGCTGATACTCTTTTGGCACGTTCCTTCGCTGCAAATTATTTGTTCATAATTAAGTACGAGGAAGAAAGCGACATTAACTCTATTATTGATAAAATTCACCAAGATATTGAAAATTTCAATAATAACGTAATGCCAGATTTAAAATCTTCTCAAAACAACAAGGTTGCAGCTAAATTAGTTCCACTATTTGGCGTTTACTTAATGAATGATGTTACTGTACCTATTAACATTATGTGCGACCGAGTAAGCCTAGCTAAACGCACAATTGTTGATGATATTAACAAATATATTTCATACTATGACGATAATTTAAGAAAACAACTTTTAAGTGAAAAGAATATTGAAGACGAAATGCATAATGCACTTGCAAAAGGTCAGTTTGTTATGTATTTGCAACCTAAATATGATATGAAATCACTTACAGTCGTTGGCTCAGAAGCACTTGTTCGCTGGATACACCCAACAAAAGGCTTTATTGCACCAAACGACTTTATTCCGTTGTTTGAAAAGAACGGTTTTGTTCTAAACATTGACCGCTATATGTGGGAGCAGGCTTGCAAAGCAATCCGCTCATGGATTGATAGAGGATACAAACCAGTACCAATTTCAGTAAATGTTTCAAGACTTCACTTGAGCAATGAATTTTTTATTGACGACTTAAAAGATTTAATCAAAAAATATCAAATTCCACCAGAATTGTTAGAACTTGAATTAACTGAATCTGCTGGATTTGAGGACTTTGAAAAATTCTTAGAAATCGTAAACGAATTGAAAAAACAAGGTTTTAGTATTGCAATGGACGACTTCGGTTCTGGATATTCTTCATTGAATATGTTGCGTCAAATCCCTTGCGATATCTTGAAATTGGATAGAGGATTTATTAACGATTCTACAACTGACGAACGTGGTAAAATCGTTGTTCAACACATACTTTCAATGGCTAAAAACTTGGAATTAAAGACTGTATCTGAAGGTATTGAAACCGTAGAACAAGCTCAATTCCTAACTGATTCGGGTTGTGATATTGCGCAAGGCTTCTTGTATGCTAAACCAATGAGCTTAGAAGATTTTGAAATTGTAGCATTTAAAAATAAAACCGTAAATATCGACGGACTTGATTTACATAAGTAAAGAACAGACTTTAAGTCAATATGGGTTAAGTTGATAAGGCTATTTTGAACCTTATGTCATGCTGAACTTGTTTCAGCATCTTATAAATTTTCCTATTACGCATTTAAAATTTTGTCATACCGCACTAGCGATTTTTCGGTAGGGTGTAGTCGAACGAAGTGAGCGAACCCGTAAGGTGGCGGTCGGACGTTACTCCGTCGCCACCCCGAATAAATTAAGATGTTGCGGTATCTTTCTAATAGACCCTAAAACAAGTTCAGGGTAACATAGAGTTGTATTACAGAGGGCTAAATAAAACAAAATATAATCGGTCGGTTGATTTATCAACCGACCGACTTACAGTATTTAGTAATTAATTGCTAATATATTTGGGGTTATGCGAAATATCTTTTTAATAGTCCGTCAAAGCCTCTGCCGTGGCGAGCTTCGTCTTTTGCCATTTCGTGAACAGTATCGTGAATTGCGTCTAAGTTAAGTTCTTTAGCTCTTTTTGCAATTTCCATTTTGCCTGCACAAGCGCCACATTCTGCTTCTGCTCTCATTTCCAAGTTTTTCTTTGTTGAGTCTGAAATTACTTCACCTAATAATTCTGCAAATTTTGCAGCATGTTCTGCTTCTTCAAATGCATATCTTTTGAAAGCATCAGCAATTTCTGGGTATCCTTCTCTTTCAGCTACTCTAGACATTGCTAAATACATGCCAACTTCAGTACATTCGCCATTGAAGTTATCTCTTAAACCTTGTAAAACTTCTGCATCAACATCTTTAGCTACGCCAACTACGTGTTCTGTAACGTAAGTTTTTTCGCCTTCTGTTGCTTTATTAAATTTGCTAGCTGGAGCTCCGCATTGAGGGCATTTTTCTGGAGCTTCATTACCTTCATAAACATATCCGCATACTGAACATACAAATTTCATATCTAATTTCCTTTCATATTTCATATTAACATGCCAACTATAACACATAAAATTTCAATTGGCAATAGGGATATTAAGAAATATGAAAATAATTATCAGTTTTAAATTAACACTTCTTTGTATGTTTTAAAATGAGCTTTGCAGACCTCAATTAATTTTTCTTTTCCATGTTTTGCAATAAATTTTGCAGCAGCATCTTTTACAATTGAGTTACAACCTTTAGGAAAATCACAACCATAAGTTAATTCCATTTGCTTCATTTTTTGAACAAATGTTGCACGAGCAAGAACACTCGCAGCTGCAACAGCAATGTCACTTTCAGCACGAACCATTTGTTCTAGACGAATTGTTTGACCTCGCTTTTGAAGTGCATTTTTAATTAAACTTTCGTCACCAAATTTATCTGAAAGCGCATATTCGCACATATTTTTTTCTAAAATATTTTCAATAGCCTTTGCATGCCCCCAAGCTAACAACTTATTTAAGTTTGCAAAATTCTTGTATAACTCATTATATTTAGCATTTCCGACAGCAATTACAGAATAAACGGCATGCTTTTTAATTTGCTCAGCCATTTCTAAAATTCTTTTATCTGTAATTGTTTTAGAATCTCTAATTTTTAAATCTGTAAATAACTTGGCAGTTTTCTCATCAACCATAACCCCTGCGATTACAAGAGGTCCAAAGAAATCGCCTTTTCCTGATTCATCTGTTCCAATGTGTGTAATAAATTTTTCTTCCATATTAAAATCTTAACATATATTTGAAAATTTGCCATATTTTAAGTAAAATTAATGAAAAGAGGTAGATTTTATGATTAAAGTTGCAGTTTGCGGTGCAAACGGAAAAATGGGTCAAGAAGTTGTTAAAGCAGTTAATGCGGACAACGAAACTGAATTAGTTGCAAAAATTGATATTGTGAATGGAGAATATAACTCTATTGAAGATGCACACAAATCAAAAGAAATCGACATTTTGGTAGATTTTACTCAACCAAAATCAATTTATGAAAACGCTTTATATTGCTTAAATAACGGAATTAATATTGTAATTGGCACAACAGGCTTAAAAGATGAGCAAATCAAAGAATTAAAACAACTTTCAGAAAAAAATAATGTTGCTTGCTTTATAGCTCCAAACTTTTCAACTGGCGCTGTTTTAATGATGAAATTTGCGCAAATGGCTGCAAAATATTTTGATAACGCAGAAATTATTGAACTTCACCATAACCAAAAGAAAGATGCTCCTTCTGGTACAGCAGTTAAGACAGCTCAACTTATGGCAGAAGCAAACAAATCCTTTACAACTGGAAACTGCGAAGAAACAGAAACTATTGAAGGCGCAAGAGGTGCAAATTCATACGATAACATTCATATTCACTCTGTTAGAATGCCTGGTTATATGGCATCTCAAGAGGTTTTGTTTGGTTCTGACGGACAAATTCTTTCAATTCGACACGATTCAACAAACAGAACTTGTTACATGCCAGGAGTTATGATGGCTGTAAAATATGCGTATGAGCACAAAGACTTTACTTATGGATTAGACAACATTTTATAAAAATAAAAGGAAAAACTAAAAATGAGAAAACCAAGACTTGCCGTTTTAGGGGCAACAGGAGTAGTTGGAAGACACATCTTAGAAATCTTAGAACAGTTAGAAGTACCTTATGAAAGCATTAAACTTTTATCAAGTGCAAAAAGTGCAGGTTCAAGATTAAATTTTGATGGAGTTGAACACATTGTAGAAGAAGCAAAACCAGAAACTTTTGACGATGTAGATATCGTTTTAGCATCAGCTGGCGCATCTACAAGTAAAAAATTTGCACCTGAAATTGTAAAACGTGGCGGACTTATTATTGATAATTCTAGTGCTTTTAGAATGGAAGAACAAGTGCCCCTAGTTATTGCAGGCGTAAACGATGACGACTTAAAAGATCACGCTGGAATTATTGCAAATCCAAACTGTTCGACTTCTCAATTAATTTTGGCACTAAAACCATTACACGAATTAGCTACAATCAAAAGAATGATTGTTTCAACTTACCAATCTGTTAGCGGTGCAGGGCTTGTAGCTATTAACGAGTTAAAAGAAAACACAAAAGCAAGACTTGAAGAAAAACCTTTCACACCTGTAAAATTTACTCAAGAAATCGCTTTTAATTGTATTCCACAAATTGATGAATTCTGTGAAAACGGTTACACAAAAGAAGAAATGAAGGTTACAAACGAAACAAGAAAAATTATGCACTTTTCAAAAGATTTGCCAATTTCTTGTACAGCCGTAAGAGTTCCTGTTTTTGTTGGTCACTCTGAAGCTATCGACCTTGAATTTGAAAAGCCAATTGATGTTACTCAAGCTAGAAATGCTTTAGCTAACGCTTATGGCATTGAGGTTGTTGATGATATTAAAAACAAAATTTTCCCAACTGCAATTCAAGCAGAAGGCAAAGATCCTGTTTATGTTGGAAGAATAAGAAAAAATATCGCATTTGAAAACGGTTTGTCTTTCTGGTGTGTAGGCGATAACTTAAGAATTGGTGCAGCCTTGAACACAGTTAGAATTTGCAAACGTGTAATAGAAATGGGGTTATTCTAATGGGTAAACTTGTTACACAAGACGATATCATTACAATTGTAAGAGATTTACAAAAAAAAGGAAAAACCGTTGTTACAACAAATGGTTGCTATGACATTTTACACGTAGGACACGTAAGATATTTACAAAAAACAAAAGAAGTAGCAGATGTTTCAGTCGTAATGTTAAATTCAGACGCTTCTGTTAAGAAAATTAAAGGGGAAAATCGCCCTATTAACACTGAATTAGACCGAGCTGAGATATTATGTGCTTTATCTTGCGTTGATTATGTGGTAATATTTGATGAGAAGTCACCTTGTGGTCTATTAGATAGAATAAAACCTGACTTCCATACAAAAGGAGCTGATTACACCCTTGATACACTTCCAAAAGAGGAGAAAGATGTAATTTTAAAGAATCATATCAACGTAAAATTTATTGAATTTGTACAAGGAAAATCAACCACATCGACAATTGAAAAAATGAAAAATTCATAATTATATAAAGGAGACAAAAAGAATGAAGGAATTTTCAGTAGAAGAAATTTCGCAAATCGTAGGCGGTATGCTAACAAAAGTTGAAGATGCAAAAATTCAAATGATAGCACCACCATTGCTATGTGATGAACACATGCTAGCTTTAGCTTTAAGCGAAGAAGAAATCGGCAATGTTGCAAAATCAAAAGCAAAAGCTGTTTTAGTTCCATTAGGTGTAAATCTTGAAGGCGTAACAACTATCGAAGTTGAAAGACCAAGACTTGCAATGATGAAATTATTAACATTATTCTACGAAGAACCTAGAGTAAACGACGGCTACCACCCATCAGCAGTTATTCACCCAGAAGCTCAAGTTGCAGAAAGTGCATCAATTGGCGCAAATGTAGTAATTTCAAAAGGTGCAGTAGTTGGCGAGAATACAAAAATATTACCAAACTCATACATTGGTAATAATGCAAAAATCGGTGCAAACTGCTTTTTCCACGCAGGCGTAAACATCGGCGACAGAGTTGTTGTTGGAGACCACTGTATTTTACATCATGGTGTATCTTTAGGCGCAGACGGATTCAGCTTTGTAACTGAAAATCCTGATAATATTGAACAAGCTAGAAAAGACGGCGAAATCAAAATGGAAAATAAAGAACAAAAAATCTTTAAAATTCCATCACTTGGTTCAGTTGTAATCGGCAACAATGTTGAAATTGGTGCTAATACAACAATCGACAGAGGCACTATCGAAAACACAATGATTGGCGATGATACAAAAATCGACGATTTAGTAATGATTGGTCACAACTGCCGTGTTGGTAAAGGTTGTATGATAGTTTCTCAAGTTGGTATTGCAGGTAGCTGCGTAATCGGTGACAGAGTTGTAATCGCTGGTCAAGCAGGTTTAGCAGACCACATCAGCATTGGAAGCGACAGCATTGTTGCGGCAGCTGCAGGTGTAAGCAAATCATTCCCAGAAAAATCAATCGTAGTTGGTACTCCAGCAGTTCCAAGAAAAGAATTTATTAAACAATTAAAAACTATGAAAGATGCTGGCGAATTAATTGCTAAATTCAAAAAATACGAACCAATGCTAAAAACATTTTTAGAAGATACTGAAGAAAACTAAGAGTAAAAATAATGGCTACAATAAAAAAAGAACTTTCAATAAAAGGCAATACATTAATGAAAAATCATGAATGTAGCGTGCTAATCAAACCTTCTACATCAGGTAAAATCAAATTTTACCTAGACGGTTATGATGATGCAATCGTTGCAGATGTTGACAATGTTTGCTCTACAAGCCATTGCGTTTGTGTGGGCAATGGCAACCGCCAAGTAATGCTTATTGAGCATTTTATGGCAGCTTGTGCTTTTTGCAACATTGATTCTATTGATGTTTACATTGATAAACCAGAAATGCCAGTTCTTGACGGAAGTTCTTATGAATGGGTTAAAGCGTTCAAAAAAGTTGGTGTAGAAAAATCTAAACCAATTTATTACACTTTATTAGAACCTGTTTCGTATTTAAATGGTAAAACTCACGTTGTAATAGTACCAGACGATGAATTAAGAATTTCTTATGGAGTAAATTACGACCACCCTGATATGAAAAATCGCTGGGCAAGTTTCACTATGAAAAACCAAAACGAAATTATTGAAGCTAGAACTTTTGGTTTTTTACATGACCTTAAAAAATTCCAATTCTTTGGCTATGCCAAAGGGGTTACACAAGAAAATACCGTAGGCTTCACAGATGATGGCGGTTACACTACAAAATTAAGAAGCGATAGAGAGCCAATTAAACACAAAATTTTAGACATAATTGGTGATTTATACTTAACAGGTGTAAACCCATTATATCTAAAAGCGCAAATTATTGCGAAAGAAGCAGGTCATGCAGTTCATGTAAAAACCGCACTAAAACTAAAAAGTAAATTAATCAAATGCGAATAAGGAGCATAAAAAAATGACAGACGAGCAAAAAACAATATTAACTTATGATTCACAACAAATTTTAGATTTAATCCCACACAGATATCCATTCTTGTTAGTAGACAGAATTACAGAATGTGTAGCTGGTGAATACGCAGAAGGCTACAAGAATCTAACTTGGAACGAACCATTCTTTCAAGGTCACTTTCCAAACAACCCGATTATGCCAGGTGTTCTACAAATTGAAGCAATGGCTCAATGTTCAGCTCCAGTATTGTTATCAATGGAAAAATTTCAAGGTAAATTAGCCTTGTTTGCTGGTATTGAAAACGCTAGATTTAAAGGTATCGTTCGCCCTGGAGATAGACTAGATATGAGAATTGAATTGCAAAAATTAAAAGGACCTATCGGTAAATCTCACGGTGTCGGCATGGTAGACGGCAAGATTGTCGTAGAAGCAGATATGACTGTTTGCATTAAATAATTAATTTTTATAAAAATTAAATTAATCAATAGTGCGGTCGAGTTTCACTCGACCGCACTATTTTTCTTTGTATTTATATTGTATAAGTTAAGTTCTAAACATTAGCTAAAACAGATTCTTCCGCTACATCTTCAGCTTCTAAAGAGTGATGACCTGTTTTATGAGATTTCAAAAGAACTCCACGTTTTGATTCTTGAATAAATTTAATCATGTTTTCAATGTATTCATTCATTGGAATAGTTTCTTTAATTTTTTCAATAGCTTGAGTTGTATTGTATTCTGGTGAAACTAAAAGTTTAAATGCTTCGTTAGTGTTAACTCTGTCTTCTTTAGAAACACCACGTCTACGCATTGCAACAACATTTAATCCAGATGGAACAGGAGGTCTACCTTCACCTTTAGAGTAAGGTAAAATATCTTGTCTAGATGCTGAAAATCCGCTGATAATAGCCATATCACCAATTCTAACATTTTGATGGAATACAGTCATACCGCCTAGCCAAGCACCAAAACCTACATGACAATGACCGCCTAGAGTTGCTAAGTTTGCCATAATTACTTGATCGGCTAAAACGCAGTTATGAGCAACGTGAGTTCCAGCCATTAACAAACATTTGTTACCAATACGAGTTGTAAAATCACCACAAGCAGCGCCTCTGTGTACTGTTGCATTTTCTTTAATAATAACATCATCACCAATAACAACCTTTGTAGGTTCACCTTTGTAACCTAAATCTTGAGGTTCAGAACCGATTGTAGCGAAAGGACTGATTGTACAGTTTTTACCGATTTCTGCAAATTCAATAAACGCATTTGCAATAACTCTTGTACCGCTACCAATAGTAACATTTTCGCCGATAACGACATTTGGTCCGATGATTGCATCTTCTGCGATTTTTGCTGATTCATGGACAATTGCTGATGGATGTATCATTATTTTATATCTCCTAATTAGATTATGTAGTTTCTATATTATAAATATATACTAAAAATTAGGATTTCTTAGAATTTTTATATAATTTTAATATCGGAAAAGTTTTATTGCTTAATGAAAGAGACCTTGAAACTGTCTTGGTTTATTCGGGGTTACATAATATTGTGTGTATAATCTTTTGTCTTTCCGTACAAACTAAGAATGTAGGTCAGGCAATGCCTGACATTATCATCTATCTGTCTACACAAAATAAAAAAAGACCACCTTTCGGTGGTCGTAAAGTTTTTTTTGGTTTTGGTTATTTGGTTATTTTTGGTTTGGTTTATCGTTTTGGTTTGGTTTTAAAAAATGTTTTTTGTTAGTTAGAATTGGTTGTTTAGTTAGAAGTTAGAGTTTTGTCTTTCGGTCTATGCATATTTTGGTGCACATT
>SAMEA104315421__coassemble_892_pt1 | contig 22375 bp, 23 predicted proteins | sample SAMEA104315421__metabat2_low_PE_020 | metagenome-assembled genome bin SAMEA104315421 (sample SAMEA104315421) | gut metagenome | biome: Monkey gut; feature: monkey-associated habitat; material: faeces | place: China | collected 2013
AAAAAAATTTTCCGCCTTTTGTATACATTTCTACTGAATACTTAGATTATAACTATTTGTAAACTTGGGTAGTGGTAAAATGCTACATCTTTGTTATAATTAGTTTATGAAAAATTTGAACAATATAAACGATTGGACAGATGTTACAGAGCACTTAAAACTTGGTGAAATTTTAATTGCCTCTGGAAAAATCAATTTAATTCAATTGGGCATGGCTATTGATATTCAAAATTTTCAACAAATGCCTATCGGTCAAATTTTCTTGGAAATGAAAATTATTTCTAAAGAAGATTTATATTCCGCTTTGGATTTACAAAAAGAGATTGATGAAATTATAGCAAGAAGGAAAAATGATGATATTTAAAGACATTTTAACAACAAAAAATTTGGTATTCATAATACTTTTACTAATTTTGTTAAAAATATTACCGACAGTTAGTGATATCGTAATGCTATTCTTTGCCTGCTTCGTACTTTCATGCTCACTTTTACCTGTTGTTCAGTTATTGGACAAAAAAATTAAGAACAGAAGTCTTTCTGCAGGCATTGTAATTTCAGGCGCTGTAATTTTAACTCTTGCATTCATTATGCCAATTTTTATGGTTACAATTGAACAAATTACAAACTTTGTTCAAACAATTCCTACAAAAATTGCAGATATACACACATTTATCAATAATTTTTCGTTTAACGGTCAACATTTGAACCAAATTATTGATCTTCAAAATCTTGTTGGAAACAGTAATGATTTAGCTCAAAGTATTGTTAGCCAATCTGTAAATATAACAGTCGGATTTGCTCAAGGTATTATCGTATTTATAGCTGTTGTAACCATTGTATTCTATATGCTAAAAGATACGATTTATATGAAAAATAAATTTATAGAATTCTTCCCTGAAAAAATGAAAGCTAAGGCTGAAGATATCGTTAATAAAATTGCGGCGAAAGTCGGCGGATACGTGATTGCAACAATTATTTCTTGCTCTGCAATATGGTTATTAATTGCATTAATTCTTGCGATATTAAGAGTTGAATATGCCTTCTCATTAGGCTTAATCGCAGGTGTGCTTGATATTATCCCTGTTGTTGGACCAACAGTAGCATTGACTTTAATCATTTTAACTGCCTTCAAAAAAGGGCTAATTATTGTAGCTATTGCAATTCTTCTATTTCTTGGAGTTCAACAATTGTCAAATAATGTTATCCGACCAATTGTATTTGGCAGATTTATGGAATTACATCCGCTTGTAATTATCGCAGCTTTGTTAATCGGCGGAAAATTCGGTGGACTTATAGGTTTAATTTTTGCGCCTGCAATTGCTGCAATTGTGACAGTTTTAATTGATGAAATTTATTTAAAAACAATTAATAAGAAAAAGTAATGGAAAAGTTTTTATACAAGAGAAATCCTAAAAAAAATGCAGATTATAACATTTGGATGGCTTTTCCTGGATGTTACTCGTTTGCTTTATCTTCACTAGGCTATTTGCATATTTTTAGGCTTATGGACGAGATGGAAGAAGTTAATGTGGAACGAGTTTACTCAGATTCAACAAAAACTGAAATTCAGTTTAAAGATGTAAACGCAATCGCATTTTCAAGTTCTTTTGACTTAGATTTTATGTCGATATTTCCAATGTTTGATAAATATAAAATTCCATATAAAACCTCTGATAGAGATAAAAATATGCCAATAATTTTCTGCGGAGGACCTGTTGTTACGGCAAATCCAATTCCATACAAAGATTTTTTTGATTTTATGATTATAGGAGATGGCGAACAACTAAACACAAATGTCGTAACTATTTTAGCTGACAACAAAGACAAGCCTAAAGACGAAATTCTGAAATTATTAGCTAAACTTAACGGCGTATATGTGCCGACTCTAAATCAAGAAAAAATAGTTAAAAACAGCTGTAAAATTGAAAACTGCGTTTATACCCCCATTTTAAGTGATGATGCCTTTTTCAAGGATATGTTCATAATTGAGATATCAAGAGGTTGCGCAAATTGCTGTGGCTTTTGTATGGCATCATATTTAAACTTGCCTGTAAGATTTGCACCTTATGAAAATATTATTGAAGCAATAGATTTAGGACTGCAGTACACAAACAAAATTGCTCTTTTAGGAGCGCAAGTTTCTATTCACCCTAAATTTAAACAAATTTGCGAATATATTGCACAAAAAGTTCAAAAAAATCCCGAAATAGAAATGAGCATTTCCTCTTTAAGAGTTGATGCGGTTGATGATGCAATGATAAAAACTCTTGTTTCTGCACATCAAAAACACGTAACTATTGCGATTGAGGCTGGTAGTGAGCGACTTAGAAAAGTAATAAATAAAAACATTACAGAAGAACAAATTAAACATACTGTTGAAACTGCACGATTAAACGGTTTAAAAGGTGTAAAAATCTATGCTATGATTGGGATTCCAACTGAAACCCAAGAGGATTTGAATGAAATGGTAAGAGTCGCAAAGGAATTAAAGCAAGCAAACAAAGGCTTTGACATCTCTTTTGCATTTTCATCATTTATCCCTAAACCACACACTCCACTTCAATGGTGTGGAAGATTTTCAACAAAAGAACTTGAAAAAAGACAAAATTTTCTACAAAAAGAATTTCACAAAATTGGGGTTAAAACAAGTTTTTCAAGCATTAAATGGGATTATTGGCAAACCGTTTTATCAAGAGGTGATGACAAAATTTCAGATTTCATTATTGATGTATACAAAAATGGTTCAAAATTAGGAGCTTTTAAAAAAGCCGCCAAAGACAAATTTAATCCTGACGATTACGCATTAAGAGATTTCAATGTAAACGAAGCTCTATCATGGGATATAATTGATTTACCACCAAGTAAAGAAGTATTAATTGAACGCCATAAAAAATTACTTAATTTACCTTAGTTTTTGATTTGTTAAATCTATCAACAAGTCTAGCTGCAAAATCAATAGCTTTTGTTGAGTCCCTAAATGCACGTTTTGGAACAACCAACGCACTATTTTTTGAAATATAGATAAAAATTAAAGATTCTGTAACTTTAACATCATTAATGTCTTTGAAAGGAATAAGAGTATCACCAAAGTTACTGATAAAGTTTACACCGTCATCTTTCAACGTGCAAACAACGCTTGAAAGAACTCTTAATGAATTTCTTACTGTAATATATGTTAAAAATAAAATTAATGGAAATACCATTATTGAAAATGCAACAAACAAGCAACCTAACGGAATATTATGCATACAAAAAAATACAACACCAATTATAAAAGATGCAAGATTAAAAATTAAAAACAAAGTACAACGAACTTTTTCAAAAGAAAAAGTATCTAGCACAAAATTCATTATATCTTCTCTGGTATATTGATACGAAACTGTTAAATCTGCCATGATTACTCCCTTTACGCATTATTATTATAACGTAAATAAATTATTAAGTAAAAGATTCACTAATTTATGTTTAAATTTCCTAAAAATTGGGTATAGTAATATTATAGAGGATGTAAATAAGATAAGAGGAGATTCAAGGATGAAGCTGAGAACTTTATGGAATAAATTTATTGTTGAAACAGTTGGTCCCTACAGTACAGGTTTACAACTTGAAAAGAAGTTTGGTCTTGAATCTGCGGCTGTATTAAATCATATTTATAAAAATAAACCGACAGGCGAAAATGCCTTAGGCGTTTGGCTTGATAGAAAATTTGTAACTAACGCTATTTGGGACGCAATAAGACGTCGTAAAGCAAACATTTCCGAGGCGCTTAATGATACCCTGCACGAATTCTTTGATAAACGAGCTTATTCAACCGTTAAAATCTGCGATTTAGCTTGCGGATATAGTAACTATTTGGTTGAAAATTTAAAGCATTACAACAACGATAAATTAGAAATTGAATTTATCGACAAAGATATTAAATCGCAATACGAATTGAGAGAACCTTTGCGAGCGTTTAAAAATGTCAAAACTTCTTTCAGACGTAGTGATATCACAAATGATAGAACCTATGATTTTGTTGGAGCACCCGACATTATGATTTTATCTGGATATTTTGACACAATATGCAAAGATGAAGTTCAAATTGAATATATCCTTAGACAAGTTTATAAGTCTCTAAATCCTGAAGGATACTTCATTTTTACAACTCAAAATACAAATTACAATATCAAGACTATTGATGAACTTCTTTTTGAAGACAATTCAAACAAAAAAGCTCAAAAAGAAGAAAAAGATATTGATAATATCCGCAATATGGCTGAAATTACAGGTTTTGAAATTTTAAGCGAAAAAGTTGATAACGAAAATCGTTACTGCGTTTATGTCGCTAAAAAATCTTAATTAGCAATATGCTTATTTAATCTATCCATAAGATCAAATTTAGAATGTAGCCCCAAAAATCGGTCAACCTCTTTACCTTCTTTGAATAAAATAAAAGTTGGTAATGAACTTACGCTGAATTTTTGGGCTATGTGTCTATTATCATCTGTGTCAACTTTGCCAATCCAAACTTTATCTAATTCCTCTAAAATTGGCTCTTGACGACTACAAAAACCGCACCAAGGGGCATAAAATTCAACCAATTTAAGTCCATTTTTTAGTTCATTGTCAAAATTTGTTATATCAAGTTCTTTAATCATAATAATAAACCCTCCGAACTTAATATTGCAAATTTTATAAAAATATTACATTCACCAAGTTGGCATAAATTTATAGTTCTTTTTTCATTTCAACATAAGGTAAACGAGAAAAACCCGATTTTTCATAAACATGTACGGCATGAGTATTTTCATCTTCAACCTCTAAACGTAAAATACAGTCTTTATAACTATCTTCAACATGTTTAATTACTTTTGGAATAATTCCCTTACCTCTAAATTCAGGTTTTAAATATAAGTCTTCAAGCCAAATACAAGTTTTACCGAACTCTGTTGAAAAACTTTTTGCCAACATTGCATATCCCAGAATTTTGGTATCTTTTTCAAAAGTATAACCTTCCACGTAAGGATTATTTTCAATACAAGCTTCAAAATCACGCTTAAAAATTTCTTCACTTCCGTTTGTAAAAACAGCCTCAGAAGAATAGAAAACTTTCATCATTGAAAGGATTTCAAACTTATCCTCTCTCAAAAATTTTCTTATATTAAATTGCATAATTATTTACCCTTTTGAGCCAATTTAGGTGGAGTTGTAAATCCAAATCCTTGCAACTCACTTGCAAACTGTCCATAAGATTTTGTAAAAGTTACACTAGGTCTGTATGAATCTAAAAGCACAACCTCTTTAACCTTACCTTTTTTATCTAAAATTACTTGCTGTACAGAAAGAACATGGCTTGTACCGTCAGGACCTTGATTTTTATCAAAGAAGGTATACGTTGCCGCAATTCCGGCATTATCCTCTGGGTTTTGTCCCATTAGTTGTAAAATTGGTTCATAATATTGCTCTTGGGTTGTCTGTAAACCTTTAGAACCCGTCAATAAAAACTGTAATGAATCTTCACCGGCTAAATCATTTCCTTTTATTGAACCGTCATTGATATTTTCAGCTTTAAAGTGTTTTTCTACAGCAATTTCCAACAATAAAGCATCTGCATCACCACTTGAAAAATCACTGTTTTTCTGAGCTTTTTTAAATTCATCTTGCGATATCTTAATATCTTTTTTTGCACCTTCAAAATGTACAGTAAAACTGCCGTCTTTTTCTTGTGTGATTGCATTTTGTAAGGCTTCTTTACCCCAATCAGTTTTTGACATAGAATTCATTTGAGCTAATAACCAGCAATCACCCGCACTAGAACCTTGCTTTCCGCCTTGAATAATTCCGTCAGGAGTATTTTTAATACGTTCTCGCTCTGCTTTTTGAGCAGCTTTGATTGCCTTTTTTTCCTCTTTAGTCAATTTGACCTTTTCATCTTTCACAATGCTATCGCCAAAAATGCTTGTATTTTCGGAAGTTGTAACTTTAGATGAAGTGCTTATAGCCGATTGATTTGTATTGAAATTTATTGATGAAATATTGCTAAACATAACTGTCCTTATTAATTATACTAGAATAAAGATGCATAAAAATAATAATTGCTAGCTAATTAAAAAATTATAACATTAATTTACAAAAAAAGAACAAGGTATAATTTATTAAATATAAGAAGATTGTTTTGACATTGAGATTTAGATATTTTAAAAGCTATTAAAAGGGGGTTAAAAGATATTTTATAATTGTATCAGTACCTTTACTTTCATGCTAAAATAAAATCAACAAAATTGGAGGTGTTGAGTGGCAAATTTTAATCAACGTAAATCCGCAAAAGAGTTTTCTGAATTTTGGCAAGGTAAAGGTTATGAAAAAGGGCAAAGCCAAGCATTTTGGATGTCATTATTGAGAGATGTATTTGAGATTGAACACCCTGAATCTTTTATTTCTTTTGAAGACCAAGTACACCTTGACCATACAAGTTTTATTGATGGTTATATCCCATCGACTCGTGTAATGATTGAACAAAAGAGTCTTGGCAAAAACTTGAACCAAGCAATTAAACAATCTGATGGAACGTTACTTACTCCATTTCAACAAGCAAAAAGATATATTGCGGAACTTCCTGTATCTAAACACCCACGTTTTGTTGTTACTTGTAATTTTGAAGAATTTTTTGTTTACGATATGGAACAACCGAAGGGTGAACCAGAGGTTATCAAATTACAAGATTTAGAAAAAGAGTATTATAGACTTTCGTTTTTGACTAAAACTGAAAATGTACATCTAAAGAAAGAAATGGAAGTTTCAATAAAAGCTGGCGAAATCGTTGGAGTAATTTATGATGCTCTTTTAAAACAGTATTATAATGCCGAAAACGAAGAAACCTTGAAAAGTTTAAACATCTTGTGCGTTCGTCTTGTATTTTGTTTATACGCAGAAGATGCAGGAATATTTGGCAGAAACAATATGTTTCTTGATTATATGAAACAGTTTGAGGCAAAGCATTTTAGAAAAGCACTGATTGAATTGTTTAAGGTATTAGATACAAAAGTTGAGGAGCGTGACCCATACTTAGATCCCGATTTGGCTGCTTTTCCATACGTAAATGGGGGATTGTTTGCAAATGAGAATATAGAAATTCCTAATTTTACAGATGAAATTAGAGATTTGATTTTAGAAAAAGCAAGTGCAGATTTTGATTGGTCAGAAATCAGTCCGACAATTTTTGGTGCAGTTTTTGAAAGTACTTTAAACCCTGAAACACGTAGAAAAGGTGGAATGCACTACACTTCAATCGAAAATATTCACAAGGTTATTGACCCATTGTTTATGGATGATTTGAATGCAGAATTTAAAGAAATTTGTAATATCAAAGTTGATAAAACAAAAGATACAAAACTAAAAGCATTCCAAGAAAAGATAGCTAACCTAACATTCTTAGACCCTGCTTGTGGTAGTGGAAACTTTTTAACAGAAACATATATCTCGTTAAGAAAGTTAGAAAACAAAATATTATTTGAACTTCAAAAGGGGCAAATCAAAATTGGGGCTGTTGCTAACCCTATCCAAATATCTATTCGACAATTTTACGGAATAGAAATCAATGACTTTGCTGTAACGGTAGCTAAGACAGCTCTATGGATTGCAGAATCTCAGATGATGAAACAAACAGAAGATATTGTTCACATGAATTTGAATTTCTTGCCACTAAAAACTTATGCAAATATTGTGGAAGCAAACGCTTTGCGTATCGATTGGGAAACAGTCGTTCCGAAAGAAAAACTAAATTACATAATGGGTAATCCGCCGTTTGTTGGTTATTCATTGCAATCAAAATCTCAAAAAGATGATATTTTATCTATTTATGTTGATGAAAAAGGAAAACCTTATAAAACAGCAGGGAAAATTGATTATGTTGCTTGTTGGTATTATAAAGCCTCAAAAATGATGCAAGGTACAAACATAAAAACAGCACTAGTTTCAACAAATTCTATTACTCAAGGGGAACAAGTTGCAGCAGTTTGGAAACCTTTGTGTGAACAGTTTGGCATACACATTGATTTTGCACATAAAACATTCCGTTGGGATAGTGAAGCAAGCCTAAAAGCACATGTTCATTGTGTTATTGTTGGATTTAGTTGTTTTGAGGATAAACAAAAAAGAAAATTGTATTCAAATGATAGAGTGCAATTGGTAGATAATATCAATTTTTATTTGGTAGATGCAGATAATATTTTTGTTGAAAATCTAAGAAAACCTCTTTGCGACGTTCCTGAAATGGTAAAAGGAAGTATTCCTGTTGATGGTGGAAATTTGATAATTGAAGCCCAAGACTATGATGAATTTATAAAAAAAGAGCCCAATGCACAAAAATATATATGCAAGTATATTGGTTCTGAAGAATTTATAAATAACAAAATTCGATATTGTTTATGGTTACCTGAAATAACCCCAAAAGATTTAAGAAGTATGCCCAATGTACTCAATAGAGTCGAAAAAGTTAGAGAATTTAGGTTAAATAGTTCGAAAGAGGCTACTAGAAAATTTGCAGATTATCCAAATAAATTTATGGAAATTAGACAACCTAGTACTAACTATGTGGTAATTCCTTCTCATTCATCAGAAAATAGAAAATATATTCCTCTTGGTATAATGTGTAAAGATTGTATTTCTAGTAATGCAAATTTATTACTTCCAAATGCGACATTGTACCATTTTGGAATCTTAACATCTAACGTACACATGGCATGGATGAGAACTGTTTGCGGTAGACTAAAAAGTGATTATAGATATTCAAACACTATCGTTTACAATAACTTTCCTTGGTGTAATTCAACAGATGAGCAAAAAGCAAAAATCGAAAAAACGGCTCAAGGGATACTTGATGCTAGAGAGTTGTATCATGAATGTTCTTTAGCTGATTTGTATGATGATTTAACTATGCCAAAAGAACTACGCAAGGCTCACCAAGAAAACGACAAAGCAGTTATGGAAGCCTACGGTTTTTGTAAAAAAGACGAGAATGGCAAACGCACTTGGCTTACCGAATCCGAAACGGTTGCAAAATTAATGGAGATGTATCAAAAACTTACACTAAACATGAATGAACATTAAGATATTTTACCTCAATTTTATCCATGCCTTAATGGTAAACAGCGTGGGCGAATTGGCGATTTAGCATAAAATTTTTGTCAAAAGTTTGGAGAAACCTCATTCGGCCAACGTGTCGGGGTATGTGGGGTTTGGTAGTGATGTCAAACGTCCTAATAAACTATATCCACCTCTAAAACGACGGCAACAAAAAAGCCTCAACTTGCGTTGAGGCTTAAATGGAGGAAGAGGTGGGATTCGAACCCACGGTACGCTCGTCACGTACGACGGTTTTCAAGACCGCTCCGATCAACCACTCTGGCACTCTTCCAGAAAAGTTTCTTCCTTCGGTAAGATTATTCTATAATAAAAAACTTTTTTTTGCAAGAAGTTTTTTAACTTTTATTTTTCATTGCTGCTTTTAGACGAGCCATTGCTCTTGCCAAGGCAGCTTCTGCACGTTTTGCATCTATTTGAGCGGTTACTTCTGCTAATCTTGCTTGCGCTCTTGCTTTAGCTTGTTCAGCTCTAGCAACGTCAATATCTTCGCCAAATTCTCCAGCATTTGCTAAAATAATAGCTTGTCCGTCTTTTAATTGGAAAATTCCGCCCATCGTTGTAAATAACTTTACATCATTGTCTTTCACAATTTTTGTAATTCCAATGCCTAGCGAAGCCATGATTGGTTCATGACCTTCTAATACACCAAATTCTCCGTCAATGCCTTTTAAATAAATTTCATTAACGTCTTCGTCAAAAACTGTATTTTCATGTGTGATTACTTTTAAATGCATGATTTTTATTTAACCTTTCGGAAATTATTGTAAAGTTTTAGCCTTTTCAACAGCTTCTTCGATTGTACCAACCATATAAAATGCTTGTTCAGGTAAATCATCATGTTTACCTTCAATAATTTCTTTAAAGCCTTTGATTGTATCTTCAATCTTAACGTATTTACCTTCAATACCTGAGAATTGCTCAGCAACGAAGAATGGTTGAGACAAGAATCTTTGAATTTTTCTTGCTCTGTTTACAGTTTCTTTATCTTCTTCAGATAATTCATCCATACCAAGAATTGCGATAATATCTTGTAATTCTTTATATTTTTGTAAGATTTCTAATACTTTTCTTGTTGTGTCATAGTGTTCTTCACCGATTACGTTAGGGTCTAATACACGAGAGTTAGAAGCTAACGGATCAACTGCAGGATAAATACCCAATGATGCAATTTGTCTTGATAATACAGTTGATGCATCTAAGTGAGAGAATGTAGTTGCTGGAGCTGGGTCAGTCAAGTCATCAGCAGGAACATAAATTGCTTGAACTGAAGTAATTGAACCATCTTTTGTTGATGTAATACGTTCTTGCAAGTCACCCATTTCATTTGCAAGTGTTGGTTGATAACCTACTGCTGACGGCATACGACCCAATAAAGCAGATACTTCTGAACCCGCTTGAGTAAATCTGAAGATGTTATCAATAAATAACAATACGTCTTGCTTAGAAAAATCTCTAAAATATTCAGCAGCAGTAAGAGCTGATAAACCAACTCTCATACGAGCTCCTGGTGGTTCATTCATTTGACCATAAATCAAACCTACTTTATCAAGTACACCTGACTCTTTAAATTCGTTCCAAAGGTCATTACCTTCACGAGTTCTTTCACCTACTCCGCCGAATACAGACACACCGTTGTGAGCCATTGCAATATTGTGAATTAATTCTTGAATTAAAACAGTTTTACCTACACCAGCACCGCCAAATAAACCAATTTTACCACCTTTTTGGTAAGGTTGTAACAAGTCAATTGCTTTGATACCTGTTTCTAAAACTTCAATATTTGTATTTTGGTCAACCAATTTTGGAGCTTCTCTGTGAATTGGTAGATAATCTTCGGTTTTGATTTCACCTTGTTCATCAACAGGTTCGCCAACTACGTTCATAATTCTACCTAAAATTGAATTACCTACTGGAATTTTAATAGGTTCACCTGTGCTTTCAACCTTCATGCCTCTTTTTAGACCATCAGTTGAAGCCATTGCAACTGTTCTTACTCTGTTTGAGCCCAACATTTGTTGAACTTCGGCAACCACGTAAGAACCGTCGTTCTTATATATTTTTAAAGCATCATAAATGTTAGGTAATTCACCTTGTTGAAATTCAACGTCAATTACCGGCCCGATGATTTGGGTAATTAAACCTTCATTTTTAGCCAAAACTTCCATTTTTACTCCTTTACTCATTGATATTATAGTAATATTACACCAAAGACAAAAATATTTCAAACTCATTAAGATTTTGTAAAAAAATACTAGCAATTTTTTTTTCTTTGTTTTAAAATTGAAAAAAGTATTTTTAAACAGAAAAATATTAGTTGGACGTATGATATACCCTTTATTGACAAAAGAATTAACTTCTTCGGATAAGTTATTAAAACCAGACTTATCACAAAAGAGTGGCAGGGAACTTCTTGCGTTTTACCTTCAAACGAAAATCAAGCAGTTGATTTCTTTTGATAAAAAATACGAAAGACCTGTGATTATAGAAGTACGCCCAAACTTCATATCAAATTTTGCAAAGCGCTTGATCAATACACCTGACAAGCGCCTTTTAATTGGCATAACTGGTGCATCTGCTTCTGGAAAATCTACAATTTGTGCGCAAATTCAACGAATTACACAAGATTTAAAAATGCCCGTATCTATTTTAAGTACTGATAATTATTTTAAAGATATTTCCGTTTTAATCAACAAATTTGGCTCGTTTGATAACCTTAGAGACAGTGGCTATGACATTGACTCTCCTGACGGTTTTCAGCTTGACATTTTGTATGATGACTTAGAAAACTTGTCACTAGGCAACGACATCATGTCACCAAAATATTTACCTAACGGAACTGGGGTATCTGTACCAAAAGCCGTACCTGTAAAAGCGGAAAAGATTACAATCATTGAGGGAACAGCAACATTATTTGAAGGTATTAAAGATATCTTTGATATAAAAATTTATGTAGAAGCTCAAGATGAATTGCGCAAAAAGCGCTTTATGCAAAGAGCATCATCAGAAAGAAACCAAGACCCCGAAAATGCGTTAAAACATTGGAACTACTTGATTACAACCGGCGAAAAATATATTTTACCAACAAGAAAAGAAGCTGATATCGTAATTAACGGCGATGCTGATTTAGAATATATTTCACAAATCATAGAATACTTGCACGTTATTACAAATTCATTTCAGTAAGGTCTAATTCTTATTTGCAAGAAGTTACAGTTTCGCTTAAAACTTTGCCATTAGGACATTTGCCTGAGGTATCAGCTTTTAAATAATCCATATTACCATTATTTATAATCCATTTAGTGCATAAACCAGATGAAAAACAATCTTCATATGGCTTTGATACCTCTACGTTTATGTCTGGCATTAATTCTGTTGGTGAAGAATTTCTTACAATAGTAAAAGAAAAAAGGTCTTTACCTAGCATAGATGCTCCTTTATTAGGTCCGTCTATATCAAACAAAAATAGCCAATCACCTATTCCATATACACCAGATATTGATAAAGACATACCGTCAGCAAGTATAACTTTGTATCCTAAATTTGCTGAATCACCAGCCATTAGTGAAAAAAGTACAAAATCATTACTTGTTTTGTCGTAAATTTTCCTACCAATACAACCTTGATTTTTATTTGTACCACATGTTTTTGATATTTTCATAAATTCTGTTATACGTTCACCTAAACGTTTAATTTGAGAAGTCACATCGGTATCTAATTGTTGCCATTCATTAACTGGACCATAAACCGCTTCTGCACGTCCTATTGCATCACTGATATCAGAATAAGCCTTCATAACTTTAGCAACTTTTTCTTTATCTGCTGTTGATGAATTCAAATTTGGAATGGTAAGCGCTGCAACCACACCAATAATACCCATTACAATTAGTGTTTCTGCAAGAGTAAAGGCAGCAAAACATTTAAAATTATCTAAAAATTTAGCCATAAAACCTCCATGTATATTAACTAAAACTATCTTACTTTTAGTATTACAACTTAAACTGAAATTGTAAAATTATTAATTTTTTTACTCATTAAACTTTGATAAGAATATGCACTTAGTGCTTTAGAGTATTGCAAATTACGTTGAGCATCATAATATCCGCTCATTCCAACCTTTTCGTAATCGCGTTTTGTCATTTGTGCCAAACTTTTTACTTGTGAATTACTGCCGTTATCTCTTAATGATTGCGCAGTTTGTTCTGCGTAATAGCGTAGCTTTTCGCTAATGGTAATCTCATCATCTCTGTTGTAATCCATCTCTTCTTTATACTGAGAATCACCTTTTTTAATAACGCCACCGCCTGATTTTTGCGCATCTTTAATCATCTCTTGTGCAGTATTTTTTACAAGAGAAACCGTTGATTTCATATTCAATAAGTTGTTAATTGCGCCATTATTAAGCGATGTAGACGACATATCCATATTTTTATACTACCACAATTCACCTTTATTTATTCATTATAAAATGTATTTTATAAGATATATTAAGTAACAAATTCCTACAAATAGTCGAGGGTCTAGACCTTATTTATTCACCTTTTGGTTGATGTTTGAATTCAAATAATCTGTTTTAATATAATCACAGAAGAGAGAGGAATTTATGAATATTCACGAAGAATGTATGATTAATTATTTACAAAAACCAGATGAGTTGTCACACACAACAGATGTTCTAAGATTGAACAATGCTTTACTAGCAAAAAAAATGAAAAATAAATTATTTCTTGCAAAAAACATCAATGTCAACTATACTGATATAAAATAATTATATTAGTTAATTGACGAGGAAATAATGTTTAAGAAATTTTTAAAAGATTTAAAGCCAATGCACGTTATTTTAGGTGTTTTGGCATTTTTTATTGCTGTAACAATTGTTGTTTTAATCGCTAGAACCGTTAATTTTGCAGACTTTATCACAAAAACAGAAAACAAAACTTTTGATTCTAGACAAGCAATGCTTGTTAACAACAAGGTTAAAAAGCCTAACAAAGACATCGTTTTGGTTACAATTGATGATGCAAGTTATGAATATTTGACTAACAAATACGGCGAATGGCCTTTACCTAGAAATGTTTATGCTGATTTAATTGATTACTTAGAAGCTCAAAACCCAACATCAATCTCTTTTGATTTAATGTTTGTATCTTCTTTTAAAAGTAATTTAGATGCTGATAACAAACTAGCAAAAGCAATGAACACTTACGATAACATTCTAACAGGTATGAACTTTGATGATATGTCTTATGAGGTTAGAGAACCCATCAATTTGCCTGCCAGATTACAACTTACTGTTGATAACAAATCAAACGTTGATTTTCAAGATTTGACATTTACAAATTGCAGACCAATTTTGTCTCAAATCATCAACAGCAATACAAAAATCGGTATTCTAAATATTGTTCGTTCTTCTGACGGCATAGTTAGAGAATTTCCAGCTGTTGTTAAATACCAAAACGACTATTATCCAAACTTAGCATTCTTAACAGCTTTGAATTATCAATCAAAATTAGACAAAAAACCTTATAACTCAATTACAATTGATAAAAAATCAAATATATTAGTAAGCAACAAAAAAATTCCAATGAACAAAGACGGCGGTCTAATTTTAAATTGGTACGGTCACTCTCAAGGACAAACATACGAACATATTCCATTATATAAACTTGTAAAACTTATGAACGGAGAAAAAATCAAAGAGCAATATGACTTTGAAAACAAAATAATCTTTGTTGGTACTACAGCAACAAGTTTAGCTGATGTAAAAAGTATTCCAATTTCAGTAGCCGGTGAAACTTACCCTGGTGTTGAAATTTATGCAACATTTATGAATAACTTTATAGATAACAACTTTATCAAAAAAGCTGGTGTTGGCACAAATGTTGTAATCACATTGATTTTAGCTTTAGCTGTTGGCGCAGTTGTATTATTAACAAACTCAACAGCAATTGCTGTATCAACAGCTTTGATTGCTGCAATCGGATATTCACTATTAACATATTTTATTATGATGTTTGCTAACTTATGGCTAGATGTCGTAATACCTGTAGTTTCAATATTCATTATGTTTGCAGTTGCTTATCTTGTAAAATACATCATTAAATCAAGAGACTTTGAACAACAATACAAACTTGCAACTACTGATGGTTTAACAGAATTATACAACCATAGATATTTCCAAGACCAAATGAGAATGCAAATTGCAAATTGTACTCGTTACAACAGCGAATTTTCTATGATTATCATTGATATTGACCACTTCAAAAAATTCAATGATACTTATGGTCACCAAGCTGGTGACGCAGTATTAAAACAAGTTGCTCAAACCTTAAAAACTAACACCCGTGCAACTGATATCGTTTGCAGATACGGTGGTGAAGAAATGAGCATCATTCTTACTAACACAGATAAAGAAGAAGCTATCAAAAACGCTCACAGAATTTGTAAAGCCGTTTCAGATAGGGTGTTCAAATTGAGTGCGACTCAAACAACTCACGTAACAATCAGCTTAGGGGTTTCAACATTCCCTCAAGACGGTGACAGCCCTCAACAAATTATTGAAGTTGCTGACCAAGGTTTGTATTACGCAAAAGAACACGGAAGAAACCAAGTTGGTTTGGCAGAATTCAACGAAACTCCACCTGAAACAACAGAAGGTTAAAATAAAATAAAAACATAGAGAAAAAGTTTACTCTTTATAAATTAAAAAACAAGAACAACATTTTATGTTGTTCTTGTTTTTTAATGGTCAATTCACATTTAGGTAGCAATCTTTCTTTATTAATCTGAATATTGCATCGTCCTTGTTTGTTGCTTGAATTTCTTTTGGTATAAACAATTCTTTAAATTTTTCAATTGCATATTGGTCTGTCATACTAGAAATATAATCAACTACAATTCGTTCAATCTTGTCAGCAGGAACTTGAGTTTTTAAGAAATCTGTATAATATTTATAAAGCTCACAAACAATACGAGCTGTTTTCTTTTCTTCTAATTTTGCTGGAGAATTTGTATAAATATTTTCAAACATCCATTCTCTAAGTTTTGTTGTATAAAGCCAACATTCGTCACTCATAGAAATATTCGGCTTACCTTCAGAATAAAGAATAATGTCGTTAATCATTTTACTCAAACGTTTATTTTTATTTGAAGTAAAGTAATCTTTGCACTCTTGCGGTAAATCATCTTCTGAAATAATCTCAGCTCTTATAGAGTCGTCAATATCGTGGTTAATATAAGCAATTTTATCAGCTAATTGAACAACTTGAGCTTCAGGAGTTTTTGGAGTAAATCCCCAAGAGTGGGTGTAAATACCGTCTATTGTTTCTTGACACAAATTCAAATCTTCAAGCACTTCAACTACACGAACACTCTGTTCATTATGTCGAAAACCACCATTTACCAAGTGATTTAAAACACCTTCTCCACAATGACCAAAAGGTGTATGACCTAAATCATGACCTAATGCGATTGCTTCGGTCAAATCCTCATTCAAAGCCAATGCACGAGAAATTGTACGAGCAATTTGCGAAACCTCAAGCGTATGAGTCAAACGTGTTCTAAAATGATCGTCAAAGGGTGACAAGAAAACTTGCGTTTTGTGCTTCAAACGTCTAAACGCTTTTGAGTGAATAATTCTATCTCTATCACGTTGAAATTCTGAACGAATATTACAAGGTTCAACTGGTCTTTTACGACCTTTTGTGTACTTACTTTTTGTTGCAAATTCACTTAAATTTGCTATTTCTAAATTTTCAATTCTCTCTTTTACTGTTGTCATAATTTAATATTATCTCATTTTTTTAAATTATGCTATAATTACAAAAGTAAAACCATGCAAATAAAGGATATCAAGAATGAAAAAATTATTCAACGAATTCGCTGGAAATATTGATACTTACATAATGTTCAAGATAAAAGAAAAAACAGCTCAATTAAAAGATGAGCTAACTAAAAAAGGTAGAGCTCCAATTTCTTTATCTATGGGTGCACCTACAACAATGCCCCCGAAATTCTTGTTAGATGCAATGAAGGAAGCACTTGATGAAAAAGGTATGCATACTTATTCTACTCCAAAAGGCGAAAAATACTTGTTAGATGCAATTCAAACACGCATGAAAAACCGCTTTGGAGTTCAGGTTGAAACTAATGAAATTTGTTCATTAATTGGTTCAAAAGAAGGTATTGCAAACTTTTTGAGAGGGATAATTTCACCAACAACAGACGAAAATGAAAAGGATATCATTCTAGTTCCAGATCCTTCTTATGCATCTTACAGTGAAATGATTAAAGTTTCAGGCGGTAAAAGTTATGCAATGCCATTAACTCACGAAAATAATTATATGCCAGACCTAGACGAAGTTTGGAATAATTTGCAAAAAGAAGGTTTAAATCCAGATAAAGTTAAGGCTATGCTTATAAACTATCCGAATAACCCTCTTGGTGCATCTTGCACTTTTGAATATTTAAAAAAAGTAGTAGAATTTTGTAAACAGCACAACATTTTGTTAATGTCAGACGCTGCTTACGCTGATATGTATTTTGATGAAAAATACAAACCTCATAGTGCACTTGAAGTTGAAGGTGCAAAAGAGGTTACAGTTGAATTTCACAGTTTCTCAAAACCTTATGCAATGACAGGTTGGCGTATTGGTTGGGTTTGCGGTAATAAAGAGGTAGTCCAACAATTTGCAAAATTAAAATCAACAATTGATTCTGGAATTTTCAAACCTATTCAAAAAGCCGCAGCTAAAATTTTAAACTCTAAAGAAGGCGACGAATACATTGTTTGGGCTAATCAAGAAATTAAAAAGAAGGCTGACTACTTTGTAAAAGCGTTTACTGAAGAATTAAATTGGGAAATAAAAAATGTTCCAACAGCAACCTTTTATCAATGGTTGCCAATACCTAAAAAATATGCAGATGCAACCGAGTTTTGCAACGCATTACTTGAAAAATCTGGCGTTGTAATGGTTCCAGGAGATGCTTTCGGAAAATATGGCGCAGGATTTGTTAGAGTTTCTATCGTTTGCTCACTTGAAGAATTACAAGAAGTCGTAAGACGAATGAAAGAAGACGGTTTCACATACAATGCAAATTAACGAAGAAATTAACGTAACAGTTGAAAAGATTTCAAATCTGGGCTTTGGCATTGCACACCATAACGGAATGGTTATTTTTATTGAAAACGCTTGTCCAGAAGATGAGTTAAAAGTAAAAATTATAAAAGTAAGTAAAAACTACGTAACTGCAGAGATTTTAGAAATCATAAAGCCATCACCGCATCGTGTTGAGCCGTTTTGTACAATGCAAAAGGTTTGTGGCGCTTGTCAATTACAGTTTATAGACTATAATTATCAGCTAAAATTAAAAAAAGAAATTGTTGAAGATACCTTGCACTCAATTGGTGGATTTGACTTTAAAGTAAACGAACCTATCGCAAGTCCTATGACAAAAGAATATCGTTGCAAGGTTCAATATCCAATAGGTCAAACAAAGGTTTCAAAACGCATTTTAGCGGGGTATTACAAGCCAAAATCGCACGAAATTGTGAACATCAAACATTGCCCTATTCAGCCGGAAATTTGCGATAAAATAATCAATTTTATTCGAGAAAAAGCCTTTGAATTAGGGATTACAGGGTACCGAGAAAATAAACATGTTGGCGATTTAAGACACGTTGTTATTCGTTCATCAATTGCAACAGGCAAAAATCTTGTTGTTCTTGTAGTTAATGCAAAAAAATCTTTTAAAAAGATTGAAAACTTAGCAAACGCAATTTATTCAAACTTTAAAGAGGTTTCAGGCGTTTGCTTAAACTTCAACCCAAACAAATCTAATGTCATTTTGACTGACAACTCTGAACTCGTTGTTGGCAAAATTTTTGTAAAAGAACGCATTTTAGACAAAACTTTCAGAATTGGTGCAAATACATTCTTTCAAGTTAATCCAAAAAGTGCTGAAAACATTTTTGCCTACGTTAAAGATTACATAAAAAATAATTATCCAGATTCAACAGTATTTGATGCATACGCTGGAGTTACCACTTTTGGTATCACAGTAAGCGACGCCTGCAAAAAAGTGGTAAGCGTAGAAAGTTGTAAAGAAGCTGTTGATTTAGCACAAGAAACACTAAAATTAAACGAAATTCAAAATGTTGAGCTTCACAACATGGACGCAGAAAAATTCTTTGAAAAAGAATTAAACACAAAGGGCAGAAGATTTAACCTAACAATCCTTGACCCACCAAGAAAAGGTTCAACAGAAAAAACTTTAGAAAATGTTTTAAAACTAACAACCGACCGCATAATTTATGTAAGCTGCAACCCTGCAACATTAGCTAGAGATTTAAAATATTTGCTTAACAAAGGTGCTAAAATTGAAAGCATACAGCCATTTGATATGTTCTGTCATACTTACCATATAGAAAATGTTGCGATTATAGATGTTACAGATGTAAAAAAATAATAAAAATACTCGACTTTTTTTTATGTTTTAGGTAGAATGAACCTACAAAGAAGATTTTAAAGGAGAAAAAAATGCAAGTAATATTGAAAAAAGACGTTCAAAACTTAGGCGAACAAGGCGAATTAGTTACAGTAAAAGATGGTTATGCTAGAAACTACTTATTACCACAAAATTTTGCTGAAATCGCAACAAAAGGCGCTTTACAAAACAGAGAACATAATTTAGCTAGAATTCAAGCTAAACAAGAAAAATTACACCAAGAAGCATTAGCTAAAGCTGCTGAAATTGAAAAAGTTGGTACTTTAGAATTAGCTGCAAAAGCTGGTGAATCTGGTAAATTATTCGGTACTATCACAACTAAAAAACTTTGTGAAGAATTACAAGCAAAAGCTGGTATCGAAGTTGATAGAAAAACAGTTTCACTTAACGCACCAATTAACAAAGTTGGTACTTACACAATGTTAATCAAATTAACTTCAAAAGTTAAAACTGAATTAACAGTAAATGTTACAGCTTCTGAAATCTTAAAAGAAGAAATTGAAGAAGTTGCTGAAACTACTGAAGAAGCATAGTTTTTTAAGGCGCAAGAATTTGAAACAAATTCTTGCGCCTTACTATATACTTTTTAAATCGAAAGGATAAAATTTGCCAACAACATTAGCAATAACAGGTAAAAGCGGTAGTGGTAAGACTACAATAACAAAAGCATTTTTAAGAGTATTTCAAGAATACTTTCCCAATAAATCTATTCTTTTATTTGACAACGATTTAGCCGCAGAACTTGGACACAGCTTTGGCAAAGATATTCGTAACACTATTTACGGTATTAGAAGCGGAAAACACGAATACAAAACTGGTATTCCTGAAGGCATGACAAAACAAGAATATATTGAGTGGGCGTTAGAAGATATTGTAGAGACTGTTGATGAAAATGTTGATATCATCGTTTCTTGGCTTGTTGCCTCAAAAGATTGCCGATGCCCTATCACAAAACAAATGTGTGATGCAATATTAAAGTTTATAAATCAATATGACATAGTTATTTTTGATTGCGAATATGATTTAAAATATCTAAACCAACTTGTAGACACAGAAATTGACACCGCAATTATTGTGACCAATCCAACAGAATCTTCAATCCAACTTGCAAGCAGAATTGAGGAATATTCAGCAAAATATGCAGCTGGAGGACAATTAGGTGTAGTCTTAAACAAAGTAGATAATAGAGACACAAGTACAATTTTTGAATTACTTAGAAAATATGAACTTGAAGTTCTTGGAGTTATTCCAGAGGACAAAAACCTAGAAGAACATTCAGTTGAAAGAGACTCAAAAGCAGTTCAAGAGGCGATTAAACAATTCTATTTCAGATTAAACTTACCACAAACGAGGGTATAATGGCTATTATAATAGACGGGAAACAAACAGCTGAAAATATTACAGAAGAGTTAAAACTAGAGGTTTTAAAAATGCAGAAAAAACCTCACCTTGTTGTAATTCAAGTTGGCGATAACCCTGCTAGCAATATTTATGTGAACCTAAAACATAAAAAAGCTGAAGCTATTGGAATAAAATCGACTATTATAAAATACCCTGAAACAATTACTGAAGATGAACTTATCAACAAAATTGAAGAGCTAAACAACGATAACGAAGTTCATGCTGTTTTGGTTCAATTACCTTTGCCAAAACATATCCGTAAAACAAACGTTATAAAAGCTATTTCAGCAAGAAAAGATGTTGATGGGTTTACGGCTCAAAACTCTGGTGATTTGCTAAATGGAATAAATCCAAAGGTTTATCCTTGCACACCGAAAGGAGTTTTAAGACTTTTAAAAGAATATAATATTGAAATTGCAGGTAAATATGCCGTTATAGTTGGACGTTCCAACATCGTTGGAAAGCCTGTAGCAATAATGCTTTTGAACAATGATGCAACAGTTACAATATGCCATTCAAAAACCAAGAATTTGTCAGAAATAACAAAACAAGCAGATATTCTAATTTCTGCCGTTGGTAAAAAAATTATATTTAAAGACATGGTGAAAAAAGACGCAGTCGTAATTGATGTCGGCATATTTAAAGATGAAAATAATAAAACAACAGGCGATGTGGATTTTGAAAACGTTAAAGAGGTCGCAAGCTATATTACACCTGTACCAAAGGGTGTTGGTCCAATGACAATTGCAATGCTTATGGAAAACACTGTTGAGCTTGCAAAACAACAGATTTAATTAATAGTAAAAAAGGCGGATTTGCATTTTGCAAATCCGCCTTTTTTATTAAACTTTTTATTATCCACCGAAACACCAGAAGGTAGTTGAATCTTGAATACCGTCTTTTTCTAAATTCAAGAAAGCATCCATATCTTGTTCTAGCAATTCTATTTGAGTTGCAATATTATTATTTCTTGTATCATAAGCTGTTTGTTCAGCAACTAACGCTTGATAATCTGGATCGTCTTTAATAACACTTTCTTCAACACCTGATGCTTTTGCATCAGCTTCAAATGAGGAAATCTGTGCTGTAATTCTTTGTAATTTGTTAGCATTAAGAACTTGTTCAAATGCTAACAAATTTTTCTCTTTGCGTGCCTGATCGTATTGTAATTTTGAAGTTACTGTTAACATAGGTACACTCCTTAGTTATATCACCTTACGCATGTATTAACGGCTCATTCAGCCTAAAACTTTAGAGTGTTGTTACAATTCGTTACAAATGCAAATTTCACAATAAAAAAGCCACCTGACAGGTGGCGCTTAAACTTTGCTGTTTAAAAATAATT
>SAMEA104315421__coassemble_999_pt1 | contig 18912 bp, 16 predicted proteins | sample SAMEA104315421__metabat2_low_PE_020 | metagenome-assembled genome bin SAMEA104315421 (sample SAMEA104315421) | gut metagenome | biome: Monkey gut; feature: monkey-associated habitat; material: faeces | place: China | collected 2013
ATTGGTACATTTTTTAAGCAGTTAGACACTCTTATCACTCTTCATCAGCGTAAGTATGAAAAACTTAAAAATGTCAAAAAATCGATGTTAGAGAAGATGTTTGTTTAGGAGAATTTATGGATAATACAATATTCAATACAGAAGCAGAATTTGAACAAAAAGTAATTGAAGCCTTACAACGAAAAGGTTGGGGAGAATATGAAGTTATAAAATACCCAACAGAGGAACAATTATTAAAGAATTGGGCAAACATTCTTTTTGAAAACAACAGATCCATAGATCGTCTTGGAGATTATCCTTTAACTGAGACTGAAATGTATCAAATCGTTGAGCAAATAAATTCATTAAAAACTCCATTAAATTTAAATGAATTTATTAACAATACAATACCAATAACAAGAGACAATCCCGATGACAAAGTGCATTTGGGTAAAGAAATTAGTTTAAAATTATATGATAGAAAAGAAATTGCAGCAGGTCAAAGCAGATATCAAATAGTTCAACAACCAAAATTTAAAAGACAATCTAAGTTATTAAATGAACGTCGTGGTGATTTAATGCTTTTAATAAACGGAATGCCTTTAATTCATATTGAATTAAAAAAGAGTAATGTTTCTGTTAGTCAAGCTTGCAATCAAATTGAAAAATATGCACATGAAGGAATTTTTAGCAATGGAATATTTTCTTTAATTCAAGTATTTATTGCTATGGAGCCAAAAGAAACTGTTTATTTTGCAAATCCGGGACCTGATGGTAAGTTCAATAAAGAATTTTATTTTCATTGGGCTGATGCAAACAATGAGCCAGTTAATAATTGGGCTGATGTTGTTGAAAATTTGCTAGTTATACCAATGGCACATGAACTTATAGGGTTTTACACAATTGCTGATAAATCTGACGGAATATTAAAAGTAATGAGAAGCTATCAAATATACGCAGCAAGAGCAATTTCAGCTTGTGTAACAACTCACGATTGGCAATCCAATGATCAACTTGGCGGGTATGTGTGGCATACAACAGGCTCCGGCAAAACAATGACCAGTTTTAAATCTGCTCAGTTAATTGCATCATCTAAAGATGCAGATAAAGTTGTTTTTCTTGTTGATAGAGTAGAATTGGGAACGCAATCTTTATTAAATTACAGAGCATTTGCAACTGCTAGTCAATCAGTTCAAGCCACATCTAATACAGGAGTTTTAAAATCAAAATTAAAAAGCTCAAATGCTTCTGATACCCTGATAGTAACATCTATACAAAAAATGAGTAATATTAAAAATGAAGAAGATGGATTAAACTCTAAAGATATAGAAACAATGACTTCTAAAAGAATTGTTTTTATAGTAGATGAATGCCATCGTTCGACTTTTGGCGAAATGCTTTCTACTATAAAAGAGACTTTTCCAAAAGCACTTTTCTTTGGATTTACAGGAACACCTATTTTTGATGAAAACACAAAATCAATGTGTGATACAACAAATGTTTTTGGAAAGGAATTACATAGATATAGTATTGCAGATGGTATAAGAGATAAAAATGTTCTAGGTTTTGACACTAAAAAAATACAAACATACAAAGATAGAGATTTAAGATTGGCAGTAGCATTAGAGAAAGCCAAGGCTAATAACGAAGAAGAAGCAATGGCTGACGATGCAAAAAAAACAATTTTTAATAAGTACATGAATCCTGCTGAAATTAAAATGGCTGGATATGAAGATGATAAAGGTAAATACATAAAGGGGATTGAAGATTATATTCCGAAATCTCAATACAGAGAAAATGATAGCCATCAAACAAAAGTAATAGAGCATATCAAGTCTGATTGGACACCTGCAGTGCATAAAAATAAATTTCATGCTATTTTTGCGACAAGCAGTATTCCAGAAGCCATTGATTATTATCGATTAATAAAAAAAGAAATACCAAATTTAAACGTTACATGTCTTTTTGATCCTAATATAAGTGATAATGAAGGGGATGACAAAGAATTTTCAAATTATAGAGGTGAAAAAGTGCAGTTCTTCAAAGAACAAGGTCTTGCTGAAATATTAGACGATTACAATAGAAAATATGAACAACATTTTGAAATTCCAACTCATGCAAATTTCAAAAAAGATGTTGCAGCTCGTTTAGCACACAAAGAACCTTATAAAAATATTGAAAATGATAAAAAGGCACAAATTGATATAATCATTGTTGTTGATCAATTACTTACTGGATTTGATTCTAAATGGATAAATACATTATATTTTGACAAAGTATATTATTATCAAAATATAATTCAAGCATTTTCTCGCACAAATAGATTGTTTAATAAAAACGATAAACCTCATGGCAGAATTTGTTATTACAGATATACAAATTCAATGCAAAGAAATATTGAACAAGCATTCAAAACTTATTCCGGAGATAAGGAATATGGTGTTTTTGTTGACAAATTAGAAAAAAACTTAAAAAAATTAAATGAATTATTCGATGAAATTTCATCATTATTTAAAATCGCAGGTTTCCCAAACTTTGAACAAAATCCAGAAGATAAATCAGAAAAAGGAAAATTCGCAAAATTATTCAATGAATTTGATATATATCTAAGTGCAGCTAAAATACAGGGTTTTATATGGAAAAAGTTGGATTATACATTTGAATATGATGATGGTTCAAAATCAAGCATAAAAGTAAATATTGATAAAAATACATATTTAATATTGGTAAAAAGATATAAAGAATTATTTACCAGAGAACATGGTGGAGAAGAAACTCCACCATACCCAATTGATCCTACTATTATAGAAATAGATACTGGATTAATTGATAATGAATATATGAATTCCAGATTTGAAAAATACTTAAAAGATTTGGAACAAAAAAATATTACTGAAGAAGAACTGCAATTAGTTCTTGAAGAACTCCATAAATCATTTGCAGTTTTGACTCAAGAAGAACAAAAGTATGCAAATGTATTTTTGCAAGATGTTCAATGCGGAAACATACAAGTAGAAAAAAATAAAACTTTTAGGGATTATGTTTCCGAATATATGTTAAATGCTAAAAATGACAAAATTTCGCAAATATCAAAGGCTTTTGGGTTGGATGAAATTCAATTGAGACAACTGATTGATAAAAATGTGAATGAAAGCAATATAAATCAAAATGGTTATTTTGATGCTTTGAAAAAAAGTGTTAATACGAAACTTGCAAAAGAATATTTTGAAAAAATAGAGAATACAAAACTTAAGCCTTTTCAAGTTTCAGTAAAAACAGATGCATTTTTAAGAAAATTTATTTTAGAGAAAAATTTCGAAATATAATAATTTATTTGCTATTAAATTACAAAAAATATCTTTCAATCCTGCTAACGCTTGGGAACAGCGTAAGGTCGATGAAGTAACAAATCGTTATGACAATTTACGTATCCCTATTACTGCTAATTTGCGAACACATGGCAATACTCCATATTATGGAGCAAATGGCATACAGGATTATGTAGAAGGTTTTACCCACGATGGAGAATTTATTTTAGTTGCTGAAGACGGTGCAAATGATTTGAAAAATTACCCAGTAAATTATGTTGAAGGTCGCATCTGGGTTAATAATCACGCACATGTTTTACAAGCAAAAAATGAGAATTTTAATAACAGATTCTTAGGATATTCAATAAGTCTTGCAAACATTGAATCAGTTTTAGTTGGTGGTGGCCGAGCAAAATTAAATGCTGATATTTTGATGGATTTAAATATTATTATTCCTCAAAATATAGAACAAACTAAAATCGGCACATTTTTTAAGCAGTTAGACAACCTTATCACTCTTCATCAGCGTAAGTATTTTTTACTCAGTATAAACCATAAAAATAAAAAGGAGACGTATTTTATGTTGAATTCAACACAAAATACTGATTTATTTTGCGAATATTATGCAAGATGGATTAGTATTTACAAAGAAGGAGCAATCCGAAAAGTTACAATGGATAAGTATTTAATGACATACCAATGGTTAAAAAAACTTATCCCAACACTTATGATATGTGATTTAACAAGAATAACATATCAACAATTGTTAAACGATTATGCAGAAATGCACGAACGTCAGACAACTATGGACTTCCATCATCAATTAAAAGGGGCTATTCTTGATGCGGTCGATGATGGATTTATCGAAAAAGATCCTACTAGAAAGGCTATCATTAAGGGTAAAACTCCTAAAATCAAAAAGATTAAATATCTTAATCAGTTTGAATTACATACACTTTTAGTAAATTTGAATTTAGGTGATAAAATAAATTGGGATTGGCTAATTTTACTTATAGCAAAGACTGGTATCAGATTTTCAGAAGCGTTAGCCTTAACACCAAATGATTTTGATTTTGCACACCAAGCTCTATCTATAAGCAAGACATGGAATTATAAAGAAAACGGAGGCTTTTTACCAACAAAAAATAAGTCCTCTGTACGAAAAATTCAAATAGACTGGCAGACAGTTATACAATTTTCAGAATTAATAAAAAATTTACCTGCTGAATTGCCGATATTTGTAGAATCAGGTAAAAAGCCTTATAATTCAACAGTTAATGGGATATTAGAACGACATTGCAAACGATTAAAAATCCCAATTATTTCAATCCACGGCTTAAGACATACCCATGCATCATTATTACTTTTTGCTGGAGTTTCAATTGCAAGTGTAGCAAGAAGACTTGGTCATTCAAGCATGACAACAACTCAAAAAACGTACTTGCATATTATTCAGGAACTAGAAAATCAAGATGTAGATTTGGTAATGCGTTCATTATCAGGATTAAGTTAAATTAGTGAGTAGTAGAAGGTTTATACTGGAAAAGCGAGTATTTTTTACTCGCTTTTTATTTGTGTCCATAACTGACGTAAGTATAATTTATAATATAAATGTAAATTATATATGGAGCAAATTTATGCGATTATTTAAAATACTTATTTTAGTTTTAATAACATTATTCTTTACTCATACGTCATCAATGGCTACTGTTTTACAAGGTAGCATAGAATATACCGTAGAAAAAGCCCGTAAAATTGCTTTTGATAACGCAGCTTTAAAAATTTCACCGCAAGAATTTTACAACGATAAAAAAGATCCGAATTATTTTATTAATACTTTGTCTTGTATTCGTTCCGGTATAACCCACGATGATTTTTATAGACCCCGTAAAATAATTCCGTTTTATGAATACAAAAAACTTGCTTTTTACGGCATTCAATATGACGATTCGCCCGCTAAAAAATATTACTATTCTCCAATGGGCAAATTATTAAAGTACGAAATAAATAACTTCAAAGGCTCTTACCCATATAAAACAATGGCTTACGATATAAAAGGTAAATTGATAAATATAAACCTTGTTGTATCTTCTACTGAATCTTATTTATATAGTGCCAATAAAGAATTTATAGGCCATTGGATAAATAACCAATTTTACAACGCAGACGGTAACAAAGATATTATCCGACACCTTAAATAAGCCAACGATTGAAAATTAGAAAGGAATGATAAATAATAAGAATATGAAAAATACGTTTTTAATTTTTTCTTTAATATCTTTATTATGTAGCCCAGTTTTCGCTGTGCCAGATACTATAACTGGTGGCGAAATCACTTTTTCTGTATATGAAGATTCATATAACGTAGCACTACATCAAAAGCTTGTAGCAGAATATGATAAAAAATATCTTAAATGTAATAAAGCTGGTGATTACTGCAATTACGATTTAAGAAATTATGATAACGAAGTTACCATACCTTACGAATTAAACAAGCAAAAAGATTATAAAATCATAAAACACGAAATTCTTAAAACCTATTAATTTTTCCATTTTTCTATTGATACATTTACGGTTTCTGCTAGATTATTACTTGAAAATACTAATCTTTGTCCATGTGCATATTTTATTAATTTAGAAAATAAAACAGTTTTGCAAATAAACATGTCCATATCTGACATACAAATATTTTATACTAAGATTATGAAAAGAATATTGAACTTAAAAAATCTGGTATTAATTTTATGTATGTTGATATTTTTAACAAGTGCTGTTTTTGCAAAAGCAAAGCCTGAACTGAAAGTTATTTTGCCTTCAAATATGCCTAAAGAAATAATCGTTCAAAGTATTCAAACAACTAAAGAACATATCATTTTTAACTTGAAGAATACTTCTGACACAAGTTTTTCATTTGTTTTAAGTAAAGCCGTTTTTGTTGATAGCAACGGCAATTCTCACAAACTTATGTCAACAATAGGATTGATAAATTATATACAAAATAAACCCATTGTAAGCGAGCCAATATATACTGACGGCTTAAGTTCAACTTTTGCCGTTTTTCCACTTGAAAACAATCGTGTAAAAAAAGCGTTCAAAGAATATGAATCAAAAAACAATCTTTCAATATATCCATATTTTGCATATCAAACAGCACTTTTTGGTAAAGATAGCCCAATCAAAGATGGAAACTTTACGTTGATTATTCCTTGCAGAAATAACAAAGATTTTACAACACAAAATCTTGTTTTTAAATTTCAACCCTACGATTAAACATTCTAAATAAACTTGTATTAAAAAAAACAAAAAAGAGGTACAAATGGTAAGTAAAAAGAAAAACATGAAACTTCATTTTAGAAAACGCTCTATTGAACGCGTGGGTATGATTATTGATGAAAAAGTTCTGGTAAAAAGAATTCAAAATCAAGAATTAGAATTTGTATATAGTCAGAGTTTGAGAAGAAAAGTTTACAGAGTTGAAATTTCTGAACAAAAATATTTTGTAATTTATGATAAAAATAGAAAACAGTTAATAACAATTTTTCCAGAAAAAGGAGCACACATACCTAAAAAAATAATTATTGATATTGAACTAACTATTATAGAAAGATGTAAACAACTTCCAAAAATTTTAGTTTTAGAAGATTGCAAAATATTTTATAAAAAGTTTAACGAATTAAACTTATTGGATATAGGCTGTAATTATAGTTATTGCAAGAAATTTTTGATAGAAAATTCAATAGAAACTTTAACTATGAAACAGCTTTTATTAGCCTTTAGCACTATTGAAATGGAAAATTATATAAACGCACAATTTGAAGATGAAATTTATAAAAAATATTTATCAAATGGTGTTTTTGAAAAATTGTACGAAAGGTTACAGGAATTAATTTTTATTGCTGACAATAATGATTGATAGTTGAAATTTGTAACCTTAAAACATAAAATAACAATATTTTTAACAATTTCTGTATCATTAAGTTTAAGAAAATTTATCACTTATTTTGAGAATTTATATCATAGAGTTTGATAAGTTTTCCCTCAGATTTGGGATTCAAATGAAAAAATTCTCAAACTTCCCATCGAGTTTTCTCAAACTATCTGATAATCTACAACAGTCGTAAAAACCAAGTATAATCATTCAAAGGACAAATATATCAATCTGCCCGTACAGCATCGCAAAAGCACGTTTTGGCTCAGTTTGGTGTACGGGTAGTTTGATTTTTCCGACCTCTAAAACGCCCTCGCACAGCCAACTTTCACAAATTAATCAATCTAACCGTACAAAATCAGTTTACTCGTTAAATTACACAAAAGGCGAGTCAGGTGAGATTGTCGAGACGCAACAAAAAAGACCTATTTCTAGGTCTCTTAAAGTGGTGCCGCGTCTCGGAATCGAACCAAGGACACAGGGATTTTCAGTCCCTTGCTCTACCAACTGAGCTAACGCGGCTAACTCATCAGTTATACAATCTATTTTACTTGATAATTTTTTATAGTCAAGTTTTATTTTATAATTTCGTTGATTACTTTTTATCTACTTGAGGTCCAATCAACAATGTTACATTTCTACCTTCCATTTGAGGTTTCTTTTCAATTGCCATTGGTTCATTTTTCAAGTCTTCAACGAATCTGTTTGCTAAGTCGAATGCAAGTTTTGAGTGTTGCATTTCTCTACCTCTCAACATTACAATAACTTTTACCTTATTGCCTTGTGAGATGAATTTTTTGATATTATTAATTCTTACTTGATAGTCATGTACATCAATCTTGTATCTAATCTTAATTTCTTTAACATCGACTGTATGTTGTTTTTTCTTAGCTTCTTTAGCACGTTTTTCAATTTCGTACTTGTATTTGCCATAGTTTAAGATTTTTGCAACAGGCGGATTTTGGTTTGGATTGATTAATACTAAATCTAAATCTGCATCTTCTGCCATTTGTAACGCTTCAGATGTTTTTACTACTCCATGATTTGCACCATCTTCGCCGATTAAGCGCACTTCTGGAACTCTAATGCGTTCATTCATTATAACTTTATCTTTACTGTCTCTTTTTTGACCGTATCTATTATCTTCGCCTGCTATGACTTTGTCTCCTTTTATTAATATCCTACCTGTCTATAATAACACAATATTTTTAAATTTTATAAAAATTCAATCTTGTAATCGTTACATAAGTTAAAAAAGTACTTGCAAAATAAAATTAATTATAGTATATTATTAGCATAATAATATAAAGCTCTCTCTTCTTATTTAAACGGACAGACCTTATTCATAAGGTCTTTTTTTTTTGTCATATTTTATATTTGCTTAATTCAACTTAACTTAAAGTTATATAATATTTTTGTTCATGTTATTTTCTATTTATGGATAAGATTTTGAGTGTAAGCCGTAGTTTCTTGGAAAGATATAGGAATAAAATAGCATTTTTTATGCTTTGTGTTTCTATTTTTAGTTTTGCTTTTATTGCACTTAAAAACTTTGATAATTTAAAAGTTCCATATTTTAATGGGATTTATGACGATGTTGTTATCAATATTGAAACTCCAGATTTGGACGGAATTCCTATAAAACTTTATTTGGGTAATGATAAAACTTTTAATTTTATATCAAGATTTCGTACAAAAAATCCCTTAGCAATTACAAACTATTATTCTAATACCGTTGACTATAAAAAATACAAGAAGCTATCAATAATTTACCCTGCAGATTTTACTTTTGATTTGCGAAATTATATTGCAACAAGTAATGTTTTTATTGGAAATAAACATTTCTATTTTGGTCATAAAGATATAAAGTTTTTTGAGCAGAAAATTATTGAAGTTAATGGAAAAAAAGTTAAACAAATAATCTTGCCAGCTGAAATTAGAAAATTTCAAAATGCGGAGTATATGAATTACAAAGGTAATTATAATGCGGTTGCAGTTGTATTTTTGTCATTCTTTTATTCTGCATTTACATTATATTTGATACCGTGGATTTTATTTATTGTCGGAATTTGGATTTTAAAAAATGAACGCTTAAAAATTCCAACATCAATAATTTTATCTGCAATAGCATTGCTTGCAATATATTTAAGATTTAATTTATTTACGGAATATCCTATGTGGTGGGATGAATGTTATACGGCAACTATTACAGGAGATATAATAAATCCTTTTAGTGATATATTTTTTGATCCGGGAAACCCGCCATTTTTTGCTTTAGTTTCAAGATTATGGCAATCATTTGTGCCAAATACAATTGAGTGGTTAAGAACCTTGCCATTAATTTTTAGTGTGGGTTCAATTTTAACTTTATATTTATTAATTAAAACTAGAATTAATACAAAAACAGCATTATTGGCATCTTTTTTGTTAACTGTATCTATTTTTCACATAAACTATGCACAAGATTATAGAGCGTTTTCTTTATCAAGCATGTTAACTCCATTGGTTGTGTACTTTATGTTCAAAATGCTAGAAAAAATGAACTTTTTAAATACCTTTTTATTTGTTTTGTTTTCTAGCATGATATTTAGCAATCATTTGTACGGAACAATTTTGTTAATAGTCAATTTTATTTATGGAATTTGGTATATTTTAACCAAATATCAAGAAAAATTGAAATCAATTCTTACTTTTTTATGCGCACATTTACTTGTTGGAATGACATTTTTACCATATTTTTTTAATACCTTTTTGCAAAAAGCGGTTCTTAATTCAAATTTCAATGTTTGGTTGCCGGATATGTGTTGGTGGGTATTTTTAAATGCTTTAAGAGCAATGTTTGGTAATTGGCAAATTGCGTTGAGTATCTTAATTCTTTCTATAATTTTTATTGTTTGTATGTTTTGTTTCAAAAATAAATTGTTTACTCAAGTTGATACAAAACAGCGAGAATTTATATTTTATCTGATTTATTTAGTATTTGGATTTTTACTTGTAAATATTACTATTAGTTCGATTAGAGCAATTATTATGGAATACTATTTTATGTTAATCTATCCGATGAGTATTGCATTAATCTCTACATTATTTATGTTGAATTGGCGATATAAATTTATTAATGTTATTTTGTCCTTTGGACTTTTGTATACTGTTTCGCACATGGATTATAACAATTTGTGGAAGTTTAAAAATGTATATGGAAGTTTAACTCAAGTTTCAAACGCTGATGCTATAAATTATAAAAAGAATAAAGTTTTAGTTTATGAACAAATAGAACCTCCAAAATATGGAGAACTTTTTGAATTAGAACCGAATGTTGTTGTAGAGACTGATTTTAATGGTGGTAGTGAAGATTTTACAAAGTTCACTAAAAAAGTTAGAAAATATGCAAAAGATAACCCAACTCAGTTTGCTATATTTAATGCTTGGTATTCAGAAGTTACATCACAAGATCAAGCTATATTCGAAGATGGAAATTTTGAATATATTGCAGAGTTTATAAAAACGCCTTACGATATAAATGATGGAATTTTGAGAGTAGTTTTATTACCTCAAAAATAAAAACGCTGAAACTTAATGTTACAGCATGTTTACATGATTGCCATGCTCTAGAACATGGGTATAGCATGCATGTACACTAATTCATTTGCCTTGCATCACATGCAAGGCTTTACTTTTAGATAAATTAGTAAAACTCTTTAGCGTTTTTATCCTTATCAAAAGTTTTTAAAAATAAGCCAACATTTCTGCATCTTGCATCGTTATCTTGTAAATCATAATCTTTGCCTTGACAGTATTCACTATCTAAAAATTCTTGAGCAATATCTTTGGATATTTTGAAATTAGTTTCGGCAAGTTTTGTTTTACCTTCAATTTGTTGGATTTTTGCAAGACGGAAGTAGCCTAAATGTGCGCCATAAAATTGACTGTTATTGATAAGTTCTTGTGCAACAGCTTTTGCTTCATTATATTTTTTCATATTAGCAAGAATGTCTATTTTAATTGCTAAAAGGTAGCATGAATGACGATTAAGAGCAAGTCCTCTTTCAGCGTGTAACAACGCATTTTTATAATCTTTTATTTTGACTTCACAGCCAGAGATATTAACTAATGCAGCAACAGAATATGGATATCGTTCAAGATATTTATTGTAGTATTCAATGGCTTCTTTGTCCCTATCTAAGGTATTTAAAATCCATGCTTTTGCAAAAATAAGGTTATAATTGTTAGGTGCATATTTTATATTCAAATCAACATAAGATAAAGCTTTTTTAGAATCAACTTTGTAGTAAGAATAAATTTTAGTTAATCCTTCTATTGCAACTATATCTTTTGGATTTATTTTCAATGAACTGTTAAATAATTCAATTGCCTCGTCAAACTTTTCAGCTAAAATACAACAAAATCCTAAATTATCTATAATTTCATAATATTTAGGCGCATAAGATAGAGCCTTTTCGCTATATGTAAAAGCCTTTTCTAAGTAGTACTTTTTTAAAAAGGAATTGTCTACGTTTTGGTGTGCAAGTTGATAATAGTTATATCCCAATACTTGATATGTAAACGAATCGTCTGCGTTAATTAATGTTGAAAATTTTAGAACGACATTTGAAACTTGATAAATTCTTTTATCTGTCAAATTATTATTTGCAAAAAGTGTAATATTTCGAGCTGTTTTCTTTTTTAATTCGGGTTGTTTTTGAATATAGCAAAATCCAAGACAAATTATTACAATGATAGATAGTGAGTATATTATAATGCGCTCTAGTGTACTCTTTTTCATTTTAAATCCTTTTACGAGTTACCGATGCTGAAGTATGTGAAACCACTTTCTTCTAATGATTTTCTACTATATTGGTTTCGACCATCAAAAATAATAGGAGTTTTCAGTAATTTTTTAATTTTATCAAAATCTGGGCGTCTAAATTCATTCCATTCAGTTAAAAGTAGTAATGCATCAGTATTTTCTAGTGCTTCATAAGAACTGTTTGCATAAGTGATTTTATCTGCAAAGTGATATTTTGCTGTTTGCATTGCCTTAGGGTCATACGCTTGAATTTTTGCACCTTTTTCAAGTAATGCTTTAATAATTGTAATAGAAGGTGCTTCTCTCATATCGTCAGTTTTGGGTTTGAAAGCTAAGCCCCATACGGCAAAAGTTTTATTTGACAAATCTTCACCAAAATATTTTGTAATTTTTTCAACAAATAATAATCTTTGGCGCTTGTTAACTTTATCAGCTGATGATATTAAATCTGCATTACAGCCGTTTTCGTTTGCTGTTTTAATAAGAGCTTTTACGTCTTTAGGAAAACAGCTTCCGCCATATCCTAATCCTGGAAATAGAAACTGAGAACCGATACGTTTGTCAGAACACATACCAATCCTTACCATTTCAGCATTTGCACCAACTTTTTCGCAAATGTTTGCTATTTCGTTTGCATAAGAAATTTTAACAGCTAAAAAAGAATTTGCTGCGTATTTAGTCATTTCTGCAGATTTCACATCCATAATAATTACAGGATTACCAGTTCTTAAAAATGGAGCGTAAAGTTCTTGCATAATTTTTGTTGCACGTTGAGAGTCTGAGCCGATAACAACTCTGTCAGGTTTTAAAAAGTCATCAACTGCAGCACCTTGTTTTAAAAATTCTGGATTTGAAACAACATCAAAGTCGTGTGATGTTTGTTTTTTGATTATTTCAGTAACTTTTTCGGCAGTTCCAACGGGAACGGTTGATTTATCTACGATAACTTTGTATTCGTTAATGGCTTTACCTATCTCTTCAGCAACCTGACAAACATATTTTAAATCTGCAGAACCGTCTTCTCCTTGAGGTGTTCCGACTGCAATAAAACAGATTGTAGACTTTTCAACTGAGGCTTTTAAGTCATCTGAAAAATATAAACGATTTTCAGAAGTATTAGATTTTATCATTTCTTCTAAACCTGGCTCAAAAATAGGAACAATACCATTTCTAAGTTTTTCTAATTTTTCTTTATTGTTATCAACGCAAATAACGGTATTTCCCATTTCTGCAAGACAAGTCCCTGCAACCAAACCAACATACCCTGTACCAATAACGCAAATATTCATCAAATAGTTACCTTTCGCTGTTTTTATTTAGTTTAGCATAAACAGTTTTATTTGACACAAACTCATATTTTAAGTATCATTTGTATTAATTGTTTACGGGTAAAAATAAAAAATGAAGAAAAAATCTTTAGTTGTATATGCAATTTTATTGATATTTTTAGTTTTTGTGGCGGTAAAAGCAAATGTATCTGCCCAAAAAACAGATTCTTTGGGTATGCCGATTGAAAATGATGCTCCAAAAATGCAATGGAATATCTTTAAAAATATGTTTAATTCTGGGAACATAAAAGAAAAACATTATGAAAAAGATATTTCAACAAACGTCATTGCTAATAATACTTATAAACACAAAAAAACTGAGTCAGAAGAATTTTCAGTATATCCGAGTGTAGAAGACAACACAGTTGTATACAAAAAAATGTATAAAATTTATTCTGATAAAAAATGTGCTTTAGTAAACGAAGAAGGTGTAAAAGTTTCAAAATCTGTTTATGACGATTTTGTTGATTTTGATAGGAAAAATGGAATTTATAAGTCAAAATTGAACGGTAAAACAGGTTTAATGAATTACAACGGAAAAATTCTTATTCCTGCAAAATTTGAAACAATTGAATATAATCCAAATTCTCACTTTTGTATTGTGAAAAATCACTCATATAAAGGTTTGTACGATATTAAAAAAGCAAGAGCGATTGCGGGGACTATTTATAACGATATTATTCCATTTGATTCAAACAATTGGAAGATTATTGCCGCTAAAAAAGTTGGCGTAGTTCATTATCGCAAAGGTAAGTTAGTTCTAATCAAGCCTAAATATACCAATATTGTAATGACCGACGGTTATTTGAAAACTTTTAATGGTAATAAATTTGGAATTATTAATCTTGAAAGTGGTGACGTTGTTTCTGAACCTAAGTATGATGGTGTTGATTTAATTAACGTTGGAGATGCTTTCACAAAAGGAACTTACATATTTAAAATAAAACTAGAAGATAGATATGGGTTAATTTTTTATTCACAAAATTCATCTCTTGTAATTCCGCCAATTTATACGCAAGTAGTATATTTTGAAAATGATAAACTTGTAAAAGTTGTATCAAATGGGAATGTTCAATATTTAGATGAAAAAGGTAACATTGTCACAGACAAAAAGAAAATTGGATATGAATAGTAAGTTACTTGAATATTTGAAAAACAATAAAATGTTTAAACTTGTTTGTGGTGCAGGGAACGAGAATGAAGAAGATGTTGAAAAACTTGTAGAATTATATTCAATGGCAGGTTGTAATATTTTTGATGTTTCTGCTAATTTAGATGTTGTAAAAGCCGCAAAAAGAGGTTTAAAAAAAGCTGGAATTTTAGAAAATAGATTTATTTGTGTGTCTGTAGGTATAAAAGGCGATCCACACCTAAACAAAGCCAATATTGATTTAAAAAAATGCAAGGGCTGTTTAAAATGTTTTAGTATTTGTCCACAAAGTGCAATTTCTTCAAAATGTGTTGTTGATGAGACTAAATGTATTGGTTGCTCAAAATGTCAGCGTATTTGTATTGCTGATGCAATTGAAATGAAAAGTCACCCAACTGATTTGAGTATTGTTCTTCCTAAAATTGTTAAAGAAGGTGTTGATTGTTTAGAATTTCATGCAATTTCAAATGATGAAAATGATGTTGATGAAAAGTGGAAATTTCTTAATTCTTTGTACAATGGAGTTTTAAGCATTTGTGTAGATAGGGCAAAACTTTCAAATGAAGCATTAATAAGTCGTTTAAACAGAATGTTGTCAATACGTGAGCCTTATACAACAATAATTCAAGCTGATGGCGCCCCAATGAGTGGAGGAAAGAACGATTATAGAACGACTTTGCAAGCGGTTGCAACGGCAGAATTATTACAAAAAGAAAAATTGCCAGTATTTACGTTACTTTCTGGTGGAACAAATTCAAAAACCGCTCAACTTGCAACACAATGTGATGTTGAATTTACGGGTGTTGCAATAGGTTCTTATGCAAGATATATTGTAAAAGACTATTTATGTGGTAAAATGTCTTTTGGTGAAGCGTTAAAGATTGCTAAAAATTTAGTTGACAGCGTTTATTAAAGGGATAATTGATGTTAAAAGAACTATTGGATTTAAAATCTTGTGGTGCGACAGGTATAAAGTTGGAATTTGAAAGTGAATACACTGATTGGAAAAGTGCGTTTGAACTTTCAGAACTTGTGCACCGTGTAGACATGAATTTATGTGTAAAACTTGGAGGCTTATCTTCAATTCAAGATTTACATATTTGTAAAGAACTTTATGCAAATTCAATTGTTGCGCCAATGGTAGAATCAGCTTATGGCGTTGAAAAATTTTTAGTATCAGTAAAACAAGTTTTTGGTAAAGGGTATCCTAGTTTATACTTGAATATTGAGACAAAATCTGCATTTGAACATATTGAAGAAATTGTAGAAAAATCAAATAAAATTACGGGTTTTGTATTGGGTAGAAGTGACTTGAAAAAATCTTTAGGTATAGAATACGCAAATTCTGATGTAATTTTAGACTATTGTAATAAGTTAGATGAGGTTTGTGCTATAACAAAAAAACAATTTATTCTTGGGGGAAAGATTAATGCGGACTCTGTTGTATTTATGGAAAAACTTCCACATTTAACACATTTTGAAACAAGAAAAGTTATTTTTGATATTGAGTCCTTAAATAAAAATGCGATTGAAAAAGCGCTGGCATTTGAATTAAATTTCTTAAAGAGAAAAAAACACTTATTTCAAGAAGATTTAGAACGAATTGAATTTATAGAAAAATCTTTAAAAATAAAAGCATAAGAGGGTTGTAAAATGAAAATATTAGTAACAGGTGCAAATGGTATGTTAGGACAAGATTTATGTCCAATGCTAGAAGATACCGACTTTGTAGATGAGCTTATAGAAACAGATGTTGATACTTTAGATATCACAAACGAAATTCAAGTTAATAAAGTGTTAAAAGAAACAATGCCTGACGTTGTCATTCATTGTGCGGCTTATACTAACGTTGATAAGGCAGAAGACGATTTAGAAACTGCCGAAAAAATTAATGTTACAGGAACAGAAAATCTTGCAATCGCTTGTGGAAAACTTGATATTACAATGGTTGTAATTTCAACAGATTATGTGTTTGACGGTAATAAAAAATCAAAATATATGCCAATAGATGCAACAAATCCTTTAAGCAATTATGGTTTAACAAAATGGCAGGCGGAAGAAGCAGTTAGAACATATTGCAAAAAACATTATGTAGTTAGAACAAGCTGGTTATATGGTCATCATGGCAAAAATTTTGTCGAAACAATGATTAATTGTGCGAAACAAGGTAAAGAATTGAAGGTTGTAAATGACCAAATAGGTTGTCCGACTTGGACAGTTTCACTTGCAGAAGGGATTATTGATTTGTTAGAAGAAATGCCAGAATATGGCACATACCACATTTGCGGAAGTGGTGAAACTTCTTGGTATGGATTTGCGAAAGAAATATTTAAACAAGCAGGTATTGAGGCAAAATTAAGTCCTTGCACAACAGAAGAATATCCTGTAAAAGCAAAGCGCCCAAAATATTCAGTAATGGAAAATGAAGGAATTTGTGATGATTGGAAAAAATCTTTAAAAGAATATTTAGCTCTAAGAATTGAGGATTAATTATGCGCATAGGGGTTAAGCAATTTTCAAACAAGTTAGAATTTTTTATCGAAGATTTAATTAGACTTTTTGAAGAAAAAGAATTTGATTACGTAGAACTTTTTGTTCACCCTGCGAATATGGAATATCTTGATGGGTGGGTGAAATTAAAACAAACTTATAACATACCGTTTTCGATTCACGCTCCTCATTTTAGTCAAGGGTGTAACTTGGCAGATAAGTCATTTTTTGATTATAACAAAATGGTTTATGAACAAGTTAATACCTACGCAAAGGCTTTAGATGCAGAATATACAGTCGTTCATGGTGGTATGGACGGTGATGTAGACGAAATTATTAGACAAGTTTCAATAATTAAACCGTACAAAATGCGTATAGAAAATAAACCTTATGTAGCACCACGAAACCCAGATAAAATGCTTTGTCGTGGGGCTAAACCTGAAGAAATTAAATATATTATAGAAAACACAGGGTGTGGGTTTAATTATGATATTGGTCATTCTTTCTGTGCTGCAGTATCTTTAAAGGTTGACCAATATGAAATGATAAAACAATTTGAAACCTTAAAACCCGAATCTTACCACTTAAGCGACGGTGAATTTAATAACAGAATAGATATTCACTATCATTTGGGCGATGGTGACTACGATTGGGCTAAAATTTTACCAATGATTGACCATAACAAAAATTGGACTCTTGAAACTTTAACAAAAAAGGACACAAAAGGTCTAGATTTAGTCGAAAAAGACATTGATTTTATAAAAAGATTTTAAATAAAAAAAGTGCGGGTTTGATTTTTAATCAAAACCGCACTTTTTTTACCTTATTAATCAAGTGATAAATACCAATTATAAAAATCAGTAATACCTTGCTCTAAATCAATCTTAGGTTCCCAACCCAATTCTTTGATATGAGTTGCGTCCATCATTTTTCTTGGAGTTCCGTTTGGTTTAGTTTTATCATAAACGATTTCGCCTTTGTATCCTACAACACGTTTAACTATTTCAAACAAGTCTTTCAATTGAATATCATCACCTTTTGTTATGTTTACAAGTTCTCCAACTTCATCGTAATCTTTGTTCAATAACAAGTAAACGCAAGCATCAGCTAAATCGTCAGAACACATCATTTCTCTATAAACTGAACCGTCACCCCAAAGTACAACGTGGTCTTTGTATGCTCCAATTTGGTTTAAAATTGCTTCAATATTGTCATCGTTTAATTTTTCATCAAGTCCCCAACCTAATTTATAGCGTCTTAAATCTTTTTTTATAGCTTCAAAATCACCATTCATAAGTAATTTTGCAAGGTGAAAACGTCTTAAAATCATTGGTAATAAGTGAGCTGTTTCCATATTGAAGTTATCACCAATACCGTATTGATTTGTAGGCATACCAGAAATGTAGTTTGTACCATATTGATCGTTATAGTAACGGCATAATTTAATAATTGCAATTTTTGCTAAAGCATAAGCCTCATTTGTTTTTTCTAGTTCTGAAGTTAATAAACAACTTTCCTTCATTGGTTGAGGTGCCATTCTTGGATAAATACAAGAAGAACCCAAGTTTAGAAGTTTTTTTACACCGTGTCTGTAACTGGCATGAACAATGTTTGTTCCAATCATAAGGTTTTGGTAAATGAATTCAGCTGGATATTTTGAATTAGCCATAATTCCGCCAACTTTTGCTGCTGCAAGAATTACATATTCTGGTTTTTCTTTGTCAAAAAATTCTTCAACCGCAGCTTGGTTTGTTAAATCAAGCTCAGAGTGCGTTCTTGTGATTATATTTGTAAAACCTTCCTTTTGAAGTCTTCTGTAAATTGCACCACCAACAAGTCCTCTGTGACCCGTTAAAAATATTTTTGCGTCTTTTTCAATCATTTTTATGCCTTCTTTTACTTTTTGTTATTTTAAGGCGGGC
>SAMEA104315421__coassemble_1013_pt1 | contig 18617 bp, 19 predicted proteins | sample SAMEA104315421__metabat2_low_PE_020 | metagenome-assembled genome bin SAMEA104315421 (sample SAMEA104315421) | gut metagenome | biome: Monkey gut; feature: monkey-associated habitat; material: faeces | place: China | collected 2013
AGGAAAAGGTAAGGAAATTTAATCAACTCAATTTAATTTATTAATACTCTCTCTCAATTATTTATTCAAAATTTTTAACCACCGATAAGGTGGTTTTATTTTATATTTATGATTTACATTAAATTATGATAATATTAATTTATGAAATTTTTAAAAGATAATATTTTTAATATAATACTTATAGTCATTTTTATTGTTGTTGGTGATTATATGATTGGTTGGGATAGTTTTAAAGATGATTTTCAGAATAATTCTACATTTGCTTGGTTATGTATAGTTTTTATTTTTACTTGTTGTACTTCAGGTATAATAAAAATGATGGCTTTAAAATCACTTAACAACCGCAAGATATTATTATTAATTCTATTAATTCCAATTACTGAAATAGTTTTAATTTTATATTTAGTTCATAAACTTTTGTCATTTTAATTCAACATCTTCAATAAATGCATTATAATTGCCTATCGCCATTTGCATATTTCTAAAAATGATGTATAATGTGTTTATGGCTAATTTATCAAAGGAAGTTTTAATACAAATAACAGTAATATTATTTATTGTATTTATAAGCTGTTGTTACAACTTAGGTAATTTTTCACTAGGTAAAGATGTTGAACAAATAATAGTTTTTGGTTTGTCTGGAATACTTTTTTGTTCAATGTTTTACTTACTTAATATGCAAAAAATACTATGGAAAAAGTGTGTACTAGTGAGTATTTTTGCAGTTATATATATGTTTATTTTATATTTATTTTCTTTATAAGCAAAAAGGACTTAGTTTTTACTAAGTCCTTTTTTATGCGTTAATCTCGGCGAGAGATTGTTTATTTTTATGTCATACCACACTTGTTGCGGTATCTTTTTAGTGCCTTCCTCTCACAAAACAATTATCAATTGTTTTGTTCGGCAGAGTGCAAAATTTTACTTATGTTGTGCTGGATTGTATGTTGATTTAATATACAATTCTCTAAGTTGTTTGTAATCAGCTTCTGTTGGTGCATTACACATCAAATCTTTTGCTGCTGAGTTTTTAGGGAATGCCATTACATCACGAATTGATTCACATCTGCAAAGCAAAGCAATCCATCTGTCTAAACCAATAGCTAAACCTGCATGAGGTGGTGTACCGTATTGTAATGCGTTTACCATGAAACCGAATTTTCTTTGAACATCTTCATCAGTTAATTTTAATGCTTTAAAGATTTTCTTTTGAACTTCTGGTGAGTGGATTCTAACAGAACCACCGCCTAATTCTGTACCATTATAAACGATATCATAAGCAACTGATTTAACATTTCCTAAATCACCGCTATCAAGTTTGTCTAAATCATCTAAGCAAGGTGATGTGAATGGGTGGTGCATTGCCATAAATCTTTCTTCTTCGTCTGACCATTCAAACATTGGGAAATCAACAATCCAAAGAAGTGCATGTTTAGATTCGTCAATTAAGTTCAATTTTTTACCAAAGTATAATCTTAATCTACCCATAATGTCGTAAACTAATTTTGGTTTGTCTGCAACGAAAAAGATAATATCGCCAGCTTCTGCGCCAGCTCTTTCTTGAATACGTTTAGCTTGTTCTTCTGAAACAAATTTTAATACAGGAGATTTTGCTGTGCCGTCTTCGTTATAAATAATGTTAGCTAATGCTTTTGCACCAAATGATACAGCTAATTTTGTAATATCATCAATTTCTTTTCTTGAATAACTTGCGCCACCAGGAATTCTGATACCACGAACGATACCACCAGCTTCAAGAGTTTTCTTAACAATTTCAAATTCTGATTCCATAATGATATCACCGATATCGAATAATTCTAAACCAAAACGAACATCTGGTTTATCAGAACCATATTTATCCATTGCTTCTTGCCAAGTCATTTGTTTGAATGGAGGTTTAACTTCAACACCTGCAGCTTTGAAGCCTTCAACTAACAAGCCTTCAACAAGTTCAATAATATCTTTTTGTTCAACAAAAGACATTTCCAAGTCAATTTGTGTAAATTCAGGTTGTCTGTCTGCACGTAAATCTTCATCACGGAAACATTTTGCAACTTGGTAATATCTTTCAACACCACCAACCATTAATAATTGTTTAAAGATTTGAGGTGATTGTGGAAGAGCATAGAATTTACCAGGTTGAACACGTGATGGAACAAGGTAATCTCTAGCACCTTCTGGAGTTGTATTAATAAGAATAGGTGTTTCAACTTCTAAGAAACCGTTGTTATCAAAGTAATTTCTTACAGCTTGAACAACTTTGTGACGTAGTTTCAAGTTATTAAACATTTGAGGTCTTCTAATGTCTAAATAACGATATTTTAATCTAACGTCTTCTGAAACGCTGTCATCATCTAAAACAAATGGAACAGGTTTTGCTTCAGATAAAATTTCTACATATTCTGGGTAAACTTCAACTTGACCTGTTGGAAGTTTTTCATTGTAAGTTTCTTCAGGTCTTCTAGTAACTTTACCTTTGATTGTAATAACATATTCGTTTCTGATTTTTTCAAAAACTTTATGAATTTCAGGATTTTTTTGAGGGTCAGAAACCAATTGGAAAAATCCTGTTCTATCTCTTAATTCAATAAAAATCATACCGCCTAAGTCACGAACGCAATCAACCCAACCAGAAAGAGTTACTTCTTGGTCGATATTTGATAAGTTAAGTTCGCCACAATTGTTTGTTTTCATTCTTAATTGCATAAACATAATTCCTTTTCTTTTAAATACAATAAAATATTAGCAAAAACATAATATTTTGTGAAGAAAAATAATTATACTTATAATTGATTTGAGTATAATATTTTGTCATACCGCACTTGTTGCGGTATCTATATAGACCCCGCAATGAATGCGGGGTGACGGAAAACTTTGAATTTTTCTTAAAGACTCATTATAAAATAAAATGTTTGAATGATTGCCAAAAGGGAAAAAATCATTAAAATAGTAGTATGAAGAAATTTCTAGGTACAATTTTATTACTACTTTTTGTAACACAAATGGCTTTTGCAGATATTGATTACCAAAAGATTTATGAGGATTTGCAACCGCCTGATTTTTCGTATATTCACAGCATTGATCCTGATCAATATTATGATATGCAACATTACGCATGGTCTCCATATCCGTTGTTTAGATTAAATTCAGAAGTTTATTTCAAAAATCAAACAATAGAACCAGGATATTATCTTTTAACACCAAGAAAACATGAAGATAAATGGTATATTTTATTTAAAGAAAACGGAAACGTAAAATATACAATACCGTGTTACAAAGACGAACTTGTTTCAGAAGTTTTTTATCAACAAAACTTGCCAAAAGAAAAACTTACTCCGTCACAAAAAATTCATATTGGATTTGTAAACGCAGTGGGTCATTTCAATTCTGGTAAACGAAGACAAGCTCCTAGAACCTTTTTAGAGGTTGATGATTTGGATAATGATTTTGTTTCAATAGTAGTTTATTATGGGGCAAGAAAATATTATATTTTGCTTAGAAGTAAGATAAAATAACAATAAAGGCGCACGGTTTGAACCGTGCGCCTTTAAATTAAATAAAATAATTATTCAAGACCTTCGTCGTCTTCTTTAATTTTATCAATAACCATTTTAGCCATTTCTTTAGCGATAACGCTTTGAGTAGCTTCTGGACAATTTTGTAACATTGTCATAGCTGTTTTTAATGTGCCATCAATATCGTACCAACGACCGTTTCTTGAATCGCTTTGACCAGATTGAACAGCAGACATAATGTCTTCTACTGATTCAAATTTGTCATTTTCAATGTTGTGTTCGATGATAATTTTAATTAAATTTAATGCGATTCTAATTTGAGTATCATCATCAGAATGTTCTAATGTGCTCATTGCTTGTGATAAAACAGGGTCTTTATCATACCAACGGCGGTGTTGATTAGAATATTCTTCTTTCATATTGTCTTCCATGAGAGCCTCCTTATTTATTATTTTTTATTATATACTAACCTTGTTTAAATGTCACTCCTTTGTTACCTTTTGGATAATTCCAATTGATACATTGTTTTTCGCAAGCAATTCTGCAAGCTCCACATTCTAGGCAGTTTTCATAATTAATAACCATTTTTTCATTTTCTTTGTCCCATTCCCAAACTTTGGCAGGACAAATAAATGTACAAACTTTTGTTCTACAATTTTTACATTTTTCATCATCGTTTGTCAAATGTGAAACAGAATCGCAAACATATTTTACTTTGAATAATTTATCATCAATACTCATTTCAAAATCCCCCATAGAATTTTTAAAACTGCAAAAACATCTTTAAACAACTCTGAAATACTTCTGTCTGTAAAAATTGATTTTATAAAATCTCTAAACTTGTCACGTTTAGGAATACTGTCAACAGCAGTGAACATATTAAAGAAGGAATTAATTTTCTTTATATAGTAATTCATAAATGAATCACTACGTTCGTGTGCAATTGGCATTAAATTTGCGTATGATTTTAAATCTTTTATTATAAATGAAATTTCTAATTTTTTACTGTAAAGTTTTAAACTTTCTTTTGAAAAATCTTTTATATCTAATGCATGAATAGCAGTTTCTCCTGCAAGTTTACCGCTAATCATTGCAAGGTTTGTACCTTCCCAATGTAAGTTGTTGACTAACATGCCAGCATCACCAACGACTAAAACTCCGTCATCATAAAGTTTTGGAACTTTATTAAATCCTCCTTCTGGAATTAAATGAGCAGAATATTCAAGCAATTCGCCGTCTTTTATTAGTGGTGCAACAGAAGGGTGCTCTTTAAATTGGTCTAAAAGTTCATAAGGTTTTAATTTGTGCTTTTTAAGTTCATCTAAAGCAATACCTAACCCGATTGAAATGCTGTCTTTGTTTGTGTAAATATAACCTAGACCGAGCATTGAAAGCATAGGATAACCGATAATTTCTGTAATGCAACCTTCGCCAGTATTTAAGTTAAATCGTTCATTTATTTTGTCTTCGCCAATTTTAATAACTTCTTTTACGCCCAATGCAACATCTTGAGGTTCAATTGTTTCCCTAAGTCCGATTTGTTTTGCAAGGAGTGAATTTACACCATCGGCTAAAATTACAATGTCAGCGTAATATTTTTCTAATTCTGTTTTAACCCCAATGACTTTGCCGTTTTTGACTATTAATTCTTCTACAACAGTTTCACTAACAAGAGTTACACCTGCTTTTTGAGCTTCTTTTGCACACCAGCGGTCGAATTTACCCCTAATTACGGTATAACTATTTGAAAGAGAACTTTTTTCTGTGTGAGAGATTGTCGTATCTTCGGTTTGAGTAAGCAACATGTATTTATGTTTTGTGTTATTTCTCTCTAATGGTGCTTCTGTTTCAAAGTTTGGAAAAATTTCTTTTGTTGGTTGAGTGTAAATTGCTCCTCCAAACATATTTTTACTACCAGAATAACTACCACGCTCAATAAGTACAACTTCTTTTCCAGCACGTGCAAGAGTAATACCTGCAGAAATACCTGCTGGACCCCCTCCGACTATAATTACCTGTGTTTTATTTTCCATAACAATATTATAGTTAATTAAAAAAGGTTTGTAAATAACTAAAATAGACAAGGGCTGTTTTTTGTGTTTTTATAGGTTTATGAGTGAAAATAACAAAAAAATTTTAGGCATTTTACCACATAGTATTGCGGGAAGATTAATCGTAAAAAGCATGTTAGACGGTTTTGAACAAAACGGTTTTAACTTTGATGTTTATGATGAACTAAAACAAGATAACTTTTTAGAATTTATTTTAAACAAGGATTACAACTATATTACAGGTTACGATTTTTCACCATTAAAACTAAAAGTGGATAACGATTTAAAAATACCTTGTGTTTGTTACTTTGCAGATGAAATAGAAAGTACAGCTTCAGGAGTTTTTGAAGACTGGCAAAAATATTTACCATATTTAAGTGAAGATAAAAACTTTACATTTTATTGGGATAGAGCTTTAGCTGAAAAATCAAATGTGAAAAATTTATACTATATGCCTCAATTTGTAAATACAGAGGTTTATAAACCACTAAATCTAGAAAAAGAATATGACATAATGTTTGCAGGTCGCTTGGATACTGATTTTCGTTTAAACTTCTTTATTGAGTTAATGCAACATTTTCCAAATTTGAAATTTGCTTGGTATGCAATAGAAAAGCATTATCAAGATGCACTTTCAAGAACAAATGAAGAAGGACAAGAATTGTTAAAACAGGCATATAAAGGTTTTATTGATAATGAACCAGATATGGCGGTGGCTATAAACAAAGCAAAATTTATGTTTACTATGAATTCTCAAGGTCTTTCTTCTTTAAACCATAGAACAGTTCAAGCTGTTGCTTGCAAAACTCTTGTTGTGAGCGATTTTAGAGAGGAATTAAATATTTACAAAGGTGATTTACCTTTTTATATTAATATGGGTGATTTGGTAGAAAAAATAAATTATTATATGCAAAACGAAAAAGCGTATGAATATACAGTAAACAAATGCTATGAAATAGCATCAAAATATTTGAGTGCAGAGTATTGTGTAAAATGTATGTTAAAAGTTATGGGCAACTAGTTTGATTTGTCCAATTTAGCTTATTCGCACATTTCAAATAATCCATATTTCCGTTTGTAATTGCCCAATTTGTTGCATTATAGCTTACAGCAGAGGCCTTAAATGCACCATTACTTTGTCTATCCAAACTCTTGCCATAAGGGAAAATACCTTCTGAGTCACAATCTATTCTAAAAATATTTTTACCTACATTAACTCTTCCTTTTGCTCCACCAAGAGAAACATAAATTCTTCCAGTATTTGTAGGTGACTTAAATATATAAATAGCAAGACCAACACCATTTTCAAGTTCATATTTTGAATAAGTTGTATCATTTCCGTATACATTGCTAGGGTAACAACTATTATTTTTATCTGTACCACAATATGTTGATTTTACGTATTTCATCAATATTTTAGCTCTTTGTGTAGAATTATCTGCCCACATATAAATAGGTCCATATTCAGCAACCGCTTTTGCATAAGCAACTTCTAAGTCGTGAAAAACACCTCTTAATTTTGCAACATCTCTATCTTCTTGATAGCTGTCCATCAAGTTAGGAATTGTAGCTACGGCAACAGTTCCGATAATTGCCATTACAATCAATATTTCTGCAAGTGTGAAGGCTTTTTTAAACATTATCTGCTTCCCTTTCTTGTTGAGCTTCTTTTATTTTATCTAGTGAAAAATTAAACTTGTATAAATAATATATGCCCACAACTGTTAATAGTGTAACTAATAGAACAGGGTGAACTAAAGAAATAGCCAAGATAGTTGATTTGTTTACACCATAAATGCCCAATGCAATTAAATATGCCGCTTGGTATGGACCGAAAAAGATTGATGTAGACGGCAGCATTGCAGAAAATGATATTAAACTTATTACGAACAAACTTGCTGAAAAAGGTAAAGACAAATTGAAACTTTCTAAAATTAAGAAAGCAACATAACATTCAATTCCCCAAACAACTGCACTCATTACAGCCGATTTTAGAGTTAATTTCCAATTGTCTAGAACCTCAAAACCTTCCATAAATGAGTTGGCATGCTTATTTAAACTTTTTACAATTCCAGAAAGTCCGTTCAAATGGATTTTTTCTAAAATATTTTCAGTTTTTTGACAAACAAAATCAATTTTATTGAATTTAAAAATTAAATAAAATGCAATCATACTACCTATGAACACAGCGCCAAAAAAATATGTAGCACTAAGAATTACAGGGTTATTTTTACAATAAAATAAAACTCCAAAAAGTAAAATAAAAAATACGCTAATTCCGTCTAAAGTTCTCTCTAAAATTACAGAACCAAAAATTTTCATTTTGTTTTCTTGCTTGTTTTCGCCTAAATAATAAGCTCTATAAATATCACCAGCTCTAGCGGGCAAAAAGCTGTTAAGCATACTGCCTACAATAAATACAGCTCCCAAGTGCCAATTTGAATACTTAGGATTATCCATTAACAAGGCTTTCCAACGAACTCCTCGAAAATACATTGTCAAATAGTAGAGAAACACAATCCAGAAAAGATATTTAAAACTAAACATCTTGAATGCATTAACAAACTCCTCAGCGCTCATGTCCTTAAAAATGTAAACCAAGAACACCAAAAATATGATTGTTACTAGAATTGTGAGAATTTTCTTTTTATTCATAAAAAGATTTTAACATAATTTCAGCAAATTTGGCTATTTATTAATAAGGTTTATTAACTAAATTTTCGTGAGTAGCAAGTTCAATGCTATCGTCTAATTTAGACAACTTAATCTCTCTACCATAATGTTTTTTTAAAGCTAATTCAATTAAATAGTCTGCAAAATGAGGGTTTTTAGGCAAGAAAGAGCCATGTAAATATGTTCCAAAAACATTTTTATATTTAGCACCTTCAGTTCCGTCTTTGCCGTTGTTTCCATGTCCTACAATTACTTTAGAAAGAGGTTTTGTTTCACCTTGCAAATATGTTAAACCGCTATGATTTTCAAATCCAACTAATGTATTTGGTTCTAATCCATCAATTTGAGTCGTAACATTTCCGATAAAACGCTTGTTTCCTGCAAGGGTGTATGCATCAAGTAAACTTATGCCTTTTAATTCAGAGCCGTCTTGTGCTTTATAATAATGTCCAAAAAGTTGATAGCCACCACAAATAGATAAAAATACAGCATCGTTGTCTCTTTCTTGAGTTAAAAAATCTTTGTATTTTTGAAGTTCGTCTGCAACATCAACTTGTTGTCTATCTTGTCCTCCACCGATAAAATACATATCGTGAGGTTTAAATTCATCTCCAATATTTATTTCTTCAGCAATAAATTCTATACCACGCCATTCGCATCTGTTTTTTAGAGTAATAACATTACCAATATCGCCGTAAAGATTAAGTAATTTTGGATAAATATGTGCAAATGTAATTTGTAACTTTTCTTCCATAAGCATAGTTTAGTATAAATTTTTTTATGAGGCAAGAAGGTTAAAAAGATATTTTTTATTAGTAAATACAAAGGCGCACAAGTCAAAGACTTGTGCGCCTTAAAAGTTTAAAAACTTTCGTTACAGACTATTTGCCGTTAACAACAGTTTTAAATTTTTTACCTGCTGAGAAAGCTGGAACTGTTTTAGCAGGGATTTTGATTTCTTTACCAGTTTGTGGATTTCTGCCGTTTCTAGCAGCACGTTTGCGAGGTTCAAATGTACCAAAACCAACTAAAGTAACTTTTTTACCTTTAGCAACTGTTTTTTGGATTGTATCTACTAAAACACTTAAAACTTCGTTAGCGTCTTTTTGTGTAACTTTTGCTTTTTTTGAAATTTCTTGTACTAATTCTTCTTTGTTCATTTTCATTTCCTTTCTTAAATCAATGTACAGCTATCAGTATATTATAAACCCTGTAATATTGGCAATAATATTACAAAATTTAATTTTTTCGGGGTTTTAATTCTAGAAAATTAAATTATAACTGACATTCAGCCATTTTACAATCTTAATATTTCTATACAAAAAGTAAAAAAAAGTCTTTTAGGGTGTATTTGTAAACTGTTTTTGATATAATTATTCAGTAATGCGATTTTTCGTTAGAGGAATTAAATGAAGGAAAGATTGATATTTTTCATTATATTTGTTGGATTGATAGTTTGTTTATACATTTATCAGTACCACTTTAATACAATTTGGGGTTTGGTTGGTCTTATTGTATGTATGTCTATATATGTAATATATATGACTCTTGCAGATAAGCACAAAAAACGTCAATTAAAGAAAAAACCTCAAGTTATTAACGAAAATTATAAACCATACATTACAATTATGGTTCCTGCACACAACGAAGGCGCTGTTATTGCTCAAACAGTAGAAAATATTTTACAATTAGATTATCCAAACTTTGAATTAATTGTTATTGATGATAGAAGTGATGATAATACAGCAGAAGTAATTAAAGAATTAGAACAAAAACATGACAAAGTAAAAGCTTTGATTAGGGATAAAAATGCATTTCCTGGTAAATCAGCAGTTTTAAATGATGCATTTAAGTTTGCAAAAGGTGATGCAGTTTTAGTATTTGATGCAGATGCAAGAGTTGATTCTGACTTTTTGAACAAACTTGTTCCAAATTTAGAGCCAGAGGATGTTGGCGCAGTTCAAGCAAGAAAAGTTATCTCAAACAGAGACGTAAACTTTTTAACTCGTTGCCAAGATAATGAAATGACTCTTGATTCTCACTTTCAAATTGGTCGTGATGCTGTAAAAGGTGCAGTAGAATTAAGAGGAAACGGTGAATTAATCAAGAGAAAAGCTCTTGAAGACATCGGTGGTTGGAACAATTACACACTTGTAGACGATTTAGATATGTCAACAAGACTTCATATCAAAGGTTGGGATATTCGTTTTTGCCCAGAGGCTGAAGTTAGAGAAGAAGCAGTTGTATACTTAATGCCTCTTTACAGACAACGCAGACGATGGTATGAAGGTACAGTAAGACGTTATTTAGAGTTGTTCGGTGATGTAATCACTTCTAAAAAAATGTCCTTGCGTGCAAGATTGGATATGACAGCTTATTTGTCAGAATTTTTAATGCCGACTTGGTTCATTTTTGAAGTAATTATTAGATGCTTTAAAGTTTTGACAGGCAAAGTTTCTGTTGATGATATTGGTATTATTACATCGCTTTTAGTAGGTCTTGTAATCGGTATTTGTTTTACATTAGCAACTCGTTACAGCCTTAGAAAATATAATCATTTAGGTCGTTGGGAAGCGTTAAAACAAGCAGTTGAAACCTCAGCTTATATCTTAGCAGTATGGTTCCCTGTTGCGTTTTACATCTCTTTCAAAATCCTTTTGAAACCAAAAGATATGGATTGGGGTAAAACAACACATGGGCTTGTTTTAGAAGAAGAACAACATCGTCATGACAATAAAGAAAAAGAAACAGTCGGAGTATAAATTCTCGGAAAGGGTAGATATATGTTAGCTGGTATTAAAGAAAAGATTAGAGCGATTAAAGATTTTCCAAAAGAAGGTATCTTGTTTAGAGATATTACAACAGCTCTAAAAGAACCTGAAACTATGAGAAACATGGTTGATTTTTTGTATGAACATTATAAAGATAAAAAAATTGATTATGTTGCAGGCATGGAATCAAGAGGGTTCATTGTAGGTATGCCTTTAGCATACAAATTGAATGTTGGTTTTATTCCAATCAGAAAACCTCACAAATTACCAGCTCCAACTTATAAAGAAACTTATGAATTGGAATATGGTACTGATACAATCGAAATGCACAAAGATGCAGTTGAAGAAGGTAAAAATGTTCTAATTGTAGATGATTTGTTAGCAACAGGTGGAACAGCAAGCGCAGCATGCAGACTTATTGCTCAAGCAAAGGCAAATGTTGCAGGTGCAGCTTTTTGGATTGAATTAAACGGTCTAGGCGGTCGTGAAAAATTAGAAAACTTGGGTATAGAAGTTTTATCTATGTTGCAATATTAATTTTGGAGATTAAGATAGTTTAAAGGCGGGCGCCATGCGCCCGCCTTTTTGTTTTTTTTAAAATACACCCTAATAGTGTGTAGATAAAAATACTAATATATGGTAAAACTATAGATTTACCTATAATTATTTATGACATCTAAACATTGCATAATCTTTGAAAACAGAGTTGTGTCCGGTTTGTTTGTCAAAAGCCTCATAATAGGTGTAGGCTTTGCAATAATCGCCTTTTTGCAAGTAAACATCTGCCGAAATGGAAATAAAACATTCGTCGTGCGTTATTGTATATGTTTTTTCAAGGTCGTTTAGGGATTTGTCATACTCGCCTGCGATAAAATAAACACTTGCTCTTTCCTGATAAATTCTTGCGTTTTCAGGTGAAAGTTTTATTGCTTTATCAAACAAATCAAGAACTTTTGGCGTAATTTTTCTTTCTTTTTTGAAATTTGTAACCGCCATTTCAGAGTAAGTATCGGCATATTCTTTGTATTCAAGTGATTTTTCAAAATATTTTAAAGAGTCATCATATTTATCTAAATTAAGATATGCATGACCTTTTAAATAGTATAAAAATGCTGATTTCGGTGCAATTTTTAGTAAAAAATCAATTTTTTTAATAGATTTTTGAGGGTTTGCGTTTAAATCTTTAAAAAAGGTGTTACAAGTTTTACATAAAAATGCAAAAATTATAAGCAATGCAATTGTAATCAAACAGCCGATAAAGGTATATTTGATTACAATACGAAATTTGTCAAAATTTTCTTGAATAGTATCTAAAAATTTGTCCATAAATAATGTTTAATGATTATTTTTGTTATGTCTAAAATTTTCTTGGATTTACGTTGTTCACCCAATTTTCTTCGATTTTTTCTAATGAAATTCCTTTTGTTTCAGGAACGAAGAAGTAAACGAAGATTATACATAGGATTGAAACAAAGCCAAAAATCCAGAATGTCCATGCTCCGCCGATTCTGTGTAATAAAACAGGGAAACTTGCTACAACAAAGAAGTTGAATGCGAAGTTTGAAACTGTACAAATGCTCATAGAAATTCCACGAATTTTTAGTGGGAACACTTCAGATACGATAATCCAGCCAACAGGTCCAAGACTCATAGCAAAAAATATGATGTAAGTTACTAAACTTCCGACTGCAACCCATTTTTGATATGAACCCAAAACATCTGCGAAAGCAAAAGATGTTCCAAGTGCAAATAAACTCAACATTACACCTGTTAAGCCAAAGTATAGCAACGGTTTTCTTCCTAAACGGTCGGTAAAATATATTGCAACAATTGTCATTAAAAAGTTAATTATACCAATACCTGCTGTTGCATATATTGCAGTAATATTGCTATCAAAACCAGCAGATTTAAAGATTGTAGGCGCATAATAAATAATTGTGTTAATACCTGTGCAAATTTGCGCAAACATAATACCAATACCGACTACAAATGGCATAACCATCCATTTTTTGAATACAAATTTTTTACTCTTTTCAGAACTTTTTGAAATTGTTTGTTTAATATCTTCAATTTCTTTGTCTGCGTCAATATCTGGTTCAATTTTTTTGAACACTTTTTTAGCTTCTTCATCACGTTTTTTGCTTACAAGCCAACGAGGTGTGTCTTGCATTAAACTCATTCCAACTAACAAAATCAAACTTGGAACAACACCGGCAAATAACATCCAACGCCAACTATATATGGCATTTGCAAAAGCTGAATTTATCACATAAGAGAATAAAATACCTGCAGTAATTGCCCATTGGTAAAGAGAAACCAGAGTTCCACGTAATGCTTTTGGTGAAATTTCAGATAAATACAAAGGTACAACAAAGTTAACGATACCAACGGCAAAGCCGACGAATATTCTTGAAATTATTAAAACTAATACATTTGGGGCTAAGGCACACATAATTGAACCTGTCATAAAGATTACGGCGGTTGCCATGATAATTTTTTTACGTCCAAAAATATCTGCTAAAATTCCATTTGTTGCTGCACCAATAACCGCACCAATTAAAACGGAACTTACTAAAAAGCCTTGAAGTGAGTCAGATAAATCCCATGTTTCGTTGATAAATAATAACGCACCAGAGATTACGCCTGTGTCATAACCTGATAGTAAACCACCTAAAGATGCAACAATTGCAACAACATAAAGCCAAATGTATTTTCGCATAAACTTCCTTTCTTCTTTTTATAATATAATACTATATAAATACCCAAAAGGAGAAGTTATGACACACTTAAATGGACTAATTAATGTAGAAAGATTGAAAAATTTATTTATAAAAATGGCTGAAGTCGATACAGGTTCTTGTGAAGAAACAAAACCTAAAATAGGTGCAAGTACTAAAAAACAAGTCGAATTTGCTAAAAAAATTCTTGTAAAAGAGTTGAAAAAAATGGGTTTAAAAGATGTTAAACTTGACAAAACCCATACAGTAACGGCTACATTAAAAGGTAATATTAAGGAAAATCTTACTATTGGGTTAATTGCGCACATGGATACAAGCGAACAAGCACCAACAGGACCTGTTAAACCGCAAGTTCATGACTACAAAGAGGGTGATATTGAACTAAACGGCGTAAAAATTGACGCTGTTGATTTAGAGCCTTATAAAAATAATACAATCATAACTTCTGACGGTACAACTCTTTTGGGCGCTGACGACAAGGCAGGAATTGCCGAGATTTTAGAAGCTGTAAAGGTTTTGATAGAAAATCCAGAAATTAAACACCCAACAATTAGAATTGCAATAACTCCAGATGAAGAAATTGGCGAGGGTGTGACAAATTTTGATATAAAAAAATTTGGCGCAAATGTTGCCTACACCGTTGACGGATCAGAGGTGGAGAATATTGAATCAGAAACCTTTAACGCCTTTAATCCAGAAATTATAATTGAGGGTGTGCCAGTTCATTGCGGTTATGCTTACGGAAAAATGATTAATGCAATTGAGGTTGCAAGCGCAATTATGAATAAAATTCCTAAAAATGAACTACCAGAAACAACTCAAAATAAAGAAGGTTATTATCACGTGGATAGCATTAATGGTGATGTAAACAGAGTTGTTATGAAAATGTTAGTTCGTGATTTTGATTTTGACAATGAACTAAAAAGAATTGAATTTTTACGCAACATTATAAAAGAAGTTGAAAATGAGTATAAAGGTAGTAAAATTACCTTTAAAGAAAACGAAAAATATCACAATATGCAAGAAAAATTGAATGAGTTGCCAGAGGTAATTGAATATGCTAAACTAGCCTTAAAGCGTTCAGGCTTTGACAACCCTAAAGAGCCACCAGTTAGAGGTGGTACAGACGGTGCTATGCTTACCTTAAGAGGTCTTTTGACCCCAAATTTAGGCACAGGTGGCGTAAATTTCCATTCTAAAAAAGAATTTATTTCACTTCAAGTAATGCAAAAAAGCGTTGAAAATATTATCAACTTGGTTTCAGTTTGGGCTGAAAAAGCGGAAGAAATAACTAAAAAGCTATAAAAATGATTAAAGAAAAACTACAAAATAATATTTTTGTAATAGCCTTTAAAAACCTTCGCTGGTTTGAGTGGGTAATGTTTTTGGCAATGATTGTTATTGGCGCTTTTTATATGGTTACAGATAAAACCCACCCTCATTGGTATTTGGTTGTTAATTATATTTGTTCAATAATGGGTATTTCGTGTATTTTTTTATGCGCTCATGCCAGTTGGCCGAAGTGGATTTTCGGAATTATAAATACTGTTTTGTATTCAATAATTCTGTTTTATAACCATGTGTATGGAACTTTTGCTTTAGAAATGTTGTATTACTTGCCTTGTGGTGTTGTTGGTTTATATTTATGGACAAAACACCTTGATAATAAGGAAAAAGACAAATGCAAAACTCGTGTAATGAGCTGGAAACTTAGATTATTGATGTTTGTAATTGTTGTTACCAGTTCACTTACCCTAAGATATTTTTTAGTGAAAATAGGTGGCGCAACTCCGCTTTTAGATGCAATTACGGTGTCTTTGGGGGTTATTGCAACTTTTTATGAAATAAAGCGTTATGCGGATCAATATGCCTTATGGTTAATTTCTGATGTAATAGCGATTACTCAATGGATTTTGTTGGGCGATGTGATTATGGTTACAAAAAAATCTATTTATTTTGTAATGTCAATCATTGGTATAATCAATTGGACACGTATGCAAAAAGAAAGAAATACAGAAAATTCTTAACTTTTTAATATTCCGTCATACCGCACAAACGAAGTGCGTTGCGGTATCTTTTAAAGAGATAATAAATAACATTTACACAATATGCTTACTTGCAATATTTATTGCATCTTTTTCCTCTGCAAATAATGACTCTTTGCCGATTTGTTCTGTTATGGTGTGCATTTCAATAATTTTTTCTCTAACGGTGTCGTTTGTAATTACAAGGAATAATTTAATATTTTGCGATTGTAACCTTACAATAATGTCTTCTAACGCAAAAATAGCCGACATATCAAGCTCTATGTTTGAATTGTAAGTCAAAATTATATACTTTGTTTCTAATAATTCGTCAAAATGCGATACAATTTGACTGATTGAACCGAAGAAAAATTGTCCATCAAGATGAAGAATTCTAATTTTGTAATGAGAATTTTGTTCAATGCTGATTTCGTAATCTGAGTATGTGTCAAGCTCTTGTTTTTCTTTAATTATAGTGCTATCGGCAACTCTTTTTGCATAAAGAAGTGAAGATAACACGATTCCAACACCAATTGCAAAAATCAAATTGTAGAAAACAGTTAAAAATAAAACGATTACCAAAACGGTTAAATCATCTTTTGGTGCGAATTTCAAGATTTTTAAAACCTTGAAATCAATAATATCTAAGCCAATTTTTATTAAAATTCCTGCTAAAACGCAGATAGGAATTTCTATAATAAACCAGCTGAATTTTAATAAAACGATTAATAAAAATATTGAACAAAATATTGCAGAAATATTTGTTTTAGCATTGTTTTTGACCGCTGCAACACTTCTCATTGTGGCTGCTGAACCACCCATAGATCCTGTTAGCGAACAGATTAAATTTCCAATTCCATGAACAAAAATTAATTGCTTAGAATTATGTTTGTGTTTTGTTAATGAATCAATGATTACACCTGTAAGTAAACTTTCGCAGGTTGCTACAAAGGCTAAAGTTAATGCTAGTGGAAAATATTTTGAAACTAAATCAATCGAAAAATTTGGAAGGATAAACTTTGGAAAACTTACGCTCATTGTCGAAATTTTTGCAATATCCCAACCTAAAAAGTGAGCAACAATCGTCATTACAACTAAAACGAATAATTGAAGGGGTATAATTTTTGAAATAAATTTAGGTGTAAAAAATAATAATAAAAGCGTTGCAATTCCCAAAATAGTTGAATGTATGCTTATTGAACTAGCTAATGCAGGCAAATTCATTAGTGTTTCAACGGTTGAGGACTTCGCTATTGCACCTAATAAAACAGGAGTTTGTAAAATAATTATGATTAAACCTATACCACTTAAGAACCCAGAAATTACGGGATATGGAACGTATTTAATCAATTTTGGTGCAGATGTTAAAGAGATTATGACTTGCAAAACTGAAGCCATGATTAAAATTAAAATTATATCAGAAATTTTACCGGAAGTCACAGCAAAAGCGCTAGCTAAAATGATTGCAATAGGTGCTGTTGGACCTGATATGATAGGAACTTTGCTACCGGCAATACCTACGATGAATGAAAGAATTATTGCCCCCCAAATCCCAGCAGAAGCGCCAAAACCGGAAGCAACGCCAAATGCAAGAGCTTGTGGTAATGCGATAATACCAGCAATTATAGCTCCAAAAACTTCACCTTTTATAAATGAACATTTTTTTAAAATATTTTCCAATAATTTCCTCCGCAAGTTGCTGAAAATAATTTTATCATAACCATTTTATTAAGCCAATAAATCAATAATAATTAAACCTTATTGTCATAACATATAGAGAATAACTTAATTATTATGAATTGAACAATTTAAATGCGCAAGTCGAAGGCTTGCGCATTACTTTTTTGATATAATATCTCTATGAAATATATTATTTTATCGGTAATTTTTTTATTTTTAATAATTTGGTCGTTTTTTATTGAACCCAAAATGCTTAAAGTTACAGAGTTTACCCTAAATGATGAGGACTTAAGCGGTTTAAAGGTTGTTTTTGCAGGCGATTTGCATATCAGACCTAATCAGGAAAAAAGATTAATTGAAGTTGTAGATAAAATTAATGCGCAAAACCCTGATATAATTCTTTTTGCAGGCGATTTTGCAGCTGGGCATGACTTGAAATCTTCTTTAAATTTTGAAGTTTATGCAAACCACTTGAAGAATCTTCGTGCAAAATATGGTGTTTATAGCGTTATGGGAAACCACGACTATTGGGCAGATTATGACGATATAAAAGAAATGCTTGAAGGAGTTGGAATAAAGGTTTTGGCAAATAGTAATGAGCCTTTAACCTTAGAAAATGGAAAAACTATTTATATTGCAGGGGTTGACGATTTGCAAACAAAGACTCCAGATGTAGATGAAGCCCTAAAGGGTACAGAAAATACACCGACAATCTTTTTGACACATTCTCCAGATGTTTTTGTAGATGTTCCAAAAGGTAATGTAAAATTAACCTTAGCAGGACATGTTCATGGCGGACAGGTTCGACTTCCGTTTATTGGAGCGTTAATTATTCCGTCAAAATATGGAGACAAATATTCACATGGATTGATAGAAGAAGACGGACAAAAAATGGTTGTTACAAAAGGGATAGGCACAAGCATTTTACCTGTAAGATTTAATTGTACACCAGAGATAGTTGTAATTAATTTTAAGTAATTTAAAAAATCATGTTGACATAAAAAAACTTTTTAGGTATATTAAATATACAAACGCAACAGATGGGCGTTTAGCTCAGTTGGTAGAGCGCTTCCCTTACAAGGAAGATGTCGGGAGTTCGAGCCTCTCAACGCCCACCATATTAGACAATATACCTTCAAACATTGGTTTGAAGGTATTTTTTATT
>SAMEA104315421__coassemble_1015_pt1 | contig 18568 bp, 16 predicted proteins | sample SAMEA104315421__metabat2_low_PE_020 | metagenome-assembled genome bin SAMEA104315421 (sample SAMEA104315421) | gut metagenome | biome: Monkey gut; feature: monkey-associated habitat; material: faeces | place: China | collected 2013
AAGGTGAACAATCAGAAGCTAAAAACATCGCTCCTCAATTCGGTTTAGCATAATATCTCCTCTTTAAATAAATAAAAAAATCTTCTACTGAATAAGTAGGAGATTTTTTTTTAGTGTTAAATATCGAATGTTGACATTCCGAAAATAATTATTAAAAGAATAATAAAGAACGGAGGCTGTTATGTCAAGATTAATAGATGGAACTTCATTATTTACAGCAATGAATTCAGGCTTAACAAACACATATTCTATTTTATCATCACAATTTAGTGATGGTATAACATTAACAAATTTAGCAAATAAAGATTCAACAACTGCATTGACTTCAAACGGTTTAAATACAAATTTTAAATCATATCTGCAATCAAATTTTAATAGCATTGACAAAGATCATGATGGTAAAATTTCCTCAAATGAATTACAAGATTTAACAACAAGTTTATCTAGAAATGGTATGACCCTAGAACAACTTTACCAATTAGGTAGTTCAACCGGAATGTCATCATCTTTATTGGATACTGTTGTTTCTCATTTTAACGAAATTGACAAAAACAAAGATGGAAAAGTTACAAATGAGGAAATTCAAGCATACGGAGTTGATTCTTCTGTTGCAAAATTAAGAAAAAATGATAGAACTCAAATGTTAAAATCAATGTCAACATTCTATGATACTTCGCTTTCAAGTGATAGTAGTTTATTAGATTATAAGTATTTAAGTGATAGCTCATCATCAAGTGATGATTAACAAAAAAAATCCACCTTAACAGGTGGATTTTTTAAAGATAAAATATTAAATTTATCAAAAAGTCAGCAATTAGCATATATATTGTTGATTTAATTGCAGCTTGCGTTGTTGATATTCCAACATCTTTTGCTCCACCTTTGGTCGTATAGCCTTGTGTTGCACAAACTAAAGCAACTAATCCGCCAAATACAGAGGCTTTAAACAAGCTTATATAAATATCTCTTGTATTTAGCCATAACCAAACAGAATTTACATATCTATTAGGGTGTAAACCTATTGTTGCCGCAGATACAAGCATACCACCCAAAATACCAATTAATTCTGTAATAATTACAACCATTGGAACTGTAATAATTCCTGCCAATATTCTTGGTGAAAAATAATAACCAATAGGATCAACTTTTAAAGTTTTGATAGCATCAACTTGAGATGTAACCTGCATATTAGCAATTTCAGCTGAAATAGAAGTACCAGCTCTAGCACCAATTGCTAACGCAGTAAATCCTGGAGCTATTTCTCGAATAATAACTACAGCAATAGTTCCGCCAATATAAGAATCTGCACCTGACATTAAAAATTGTTTGGCAACTTGAATTGCAATTACTGCTGCCGCAATAAATGATATAATCATTGATATTGGTAATGAATCATAACTTATGGCTGCTGCTTGATTTAAGACACTTCTAAAGCGAACTTGTCCAGAAAACAAGTACTTTATGCTTGAATATAAATATTTTACGCATAAACCGAAAAAACTAATCATATACAGGCATGCACCATTCTTTATATTTTGGAACTTTACCTTTTACAACATCAAAATATAACTTTTGCAATTCTAAAACTTTTGGGCCAACTTCACCATTGCCAATATTCCTGTTATCAATTGAACAAATTGGAACAATTTGAGCACCAGTACCACAGAAAAAGGCTTCCTCTGCAGAATATAATTCGCTTCGGTCAATTACTCGTTCTTCTACTTCCCAGCCTAAAACTTCTTTTGCAAGTTGAATAATTGTATTTCTAGTAACACCTGTAAGAATTTCTGATGTTGTAGTTGTTGTAACAAGTTTGCCATTCATGACTAAGAATAAGTTCATTGCCGCACCTTCTGCAACTTTTCCAGTTTGAGAAAGAACAATTGCTTCATCAAAGCCGTTCATGCGTGCCTCTGTTGAAATTAAAGAGGCATTTACATAAGCTCCATTAATTTTTGCTCTTGGTGGAATTGAGTTATCAGAATTTCTTCGCCAAGTTGAAACACATGCTCTTAAACCTTTATTTGCAAAATAATCCTTCATTGGAAATGCAAATATTAAGTACTTGTCTGGATTGTCCATCAAATGAGGTCCAATTCTATCCGCTGATTTATAAATAATTGGTCGAATATAAACATCTGATTTGAAATTATCTTTTTTTAATAAATTTTTAAGAATATCCAAATGCTCATCTAAAGTATGGCAACCGTCCATATACATAATTTTTGCACTTTGGAATAATCGTTCAAAATGTTCTTTTGGTCTAAAAACGTACAATTGTTTTTCATCTTCATTATAATAAGCTCTCATTCCTTCAAAAACCGCAGTTCCGTATAAAAAAGCATGTGTCATTACTGGAATCATAGCTTTATCTTTATCAACATATTTTCCGTCTAGGTAAACGTATTCAGTCATAAAACCTCCTTATTATTTACATTCAATGTTCGCATAAAAAACTCTAAATTTAAACAAAATATATATAAATATTACAGTTTTAGTCGTAAAAATGGATTTTTTTCTACTTTTTTTATAAGATTAGAACATAAGGCAATAGTTATGGAACTAATTCTAGACTTATTATATATATATATCGCTATTTTTTCACTATATTATTTCATTTTAGCTATTAGAAGTTTAAATGATAGAAAATTTGTTGCGTTTAGAAGACACATGGCAAATGTCGAACAAGATTTGTTGTGCGCTATTGTGTATTCACACAATAACTATGATGCATTAAAAAATATATTAGAACAATTAGTTCACCAAACATATTCAACTCAAAACTTTTTAGTATATGTCATTTTAGACAATTGTACAGACCATTCAGAAGAATTGTTGTCAGATAGATTAAATATCAAAGTTTTAAACCTAAACGATGGAGTTACTGTTGGCAAAGACCAAGCAATATCTATTTTGCTAGAGGAGTTAAGACAAAATACAACAATAAATTCTTATGTATTCTTAGATGTCAATAAATTTATTGAAGAAGACTTCTTGTTAAATGTAAATCGTGCTTTAAAGCTATCTCCTGTTGTTGTTGGGCAAACAATAGTTATTGAAAATGATAATCTAACCTTCTCTGAAAAGGTTAACATTACTTGTCAAAAATACTTTAACAACTTTATAAGATATGCAAGAGCCTTAATGGGGTTAGCAGACAGAATTGATTCTTCTGTATTTGCCATAAATAAACAATTTGTAGAAAAAATTGATGCCTTAGATTTGAAAGACATCAATACTGAATTAAAATATAGTATATTATTATCAAAATTGGGCTATCCTTGTTTATATGTTCCAGATATTAAAACTTATGTAAAATCATATAATTTTAAATTAACAAAACCGTCTATAAGTTACAGAATAAAACTATTTAAACAATGTTTTTCACAGCTATTTACGCTAAACTTTAAATTTGTAGAGCACGCATTCTCATTAATCGCACCAAGTTCTTTGGTTGTTCTTGTTTTATCTTTATTTTATTTAGGATTAACTTATAAGTTCTACTTTATGTTTAACTTCATGGTTGTATTTACAATTTTCTCATTGCTGTTATTAGGTTTTGCTATAAGTATTATAGAATCAGAATTATATGCTAAAGACTTTTTATACTTAGCAATTTACCCATTTTATTCAATTGGTCACCTACTAGATAATTTACCACCTTACAGATTTATAAAAAAACATTTTTTGAATAAATCAAAGAAGGATATTCAAAAATATACAGTAAATGTTATTGCGACAAATGGTAAAGCAAACATACCTTGCAAACTAGATTTAATCTCTGAAAATGGTTTGGCTATGGTGGTGTTTAGATTTAAAAAGAAAAAATTCTCATCAAATAAGCAAATTCGTATGGTAGAAGCATTGAATGAGTTAACTTCAAAGCTAAATGATTACGGTTTTCAACTAAAAATTTGTTATTGTTGTGAATACTTTTCTAGCGTCGTTGACGGTTCACAAAACATGATTAATGGCTTGTGTAACTTCGACTTTAAGGATAGAGTGAAGGGGGAAGAATTGCAAACATTGTTATGGAATTCTTGCTCAATGTGCCATCCAAAGAAAATGATTAGCGTAATTGAGGATATTCGATTAAATCAGGATAATAAATAAATTATGAAAAGATTGGGGATATTATTAATATTACTTGTGTCATTAATAGCGCCTTGCTGTGCAAATGAGCTTGTTGATGACTATTTTGATATTGCCCAAAACTACTTAGAAGTTGGTGACACTACAAGAGCACTTGAGTATATTGATTATGTCTTAATGATTAATCCAAGATGCACTAAGGCTCTTCAGTTAAAAACTCGTTTATTGCCTCAAGAATCTAATGATGATTTGTCACGAGCTGCAATGACAATTTCGAAACAAAAGAATTTATCAGATTTAGCAATTTTAGATATTCCTAAGACTGATAAATTAAAAATTGAAAATAATTCTGATTATTATAATAAACAAGGTAAACAATTTTACATAAATGAAGAATATGACAGCGCAATTCAAAGCTTCTTTAGAGCAGTTTCTGTTGATAATAAAAACTATATTGCCTATAACAATCTTGGCATGGCATATTGGATGAAAAATAACTTATACAGCGCAGAAAAATACTTTAAAAAGGCCGCATCTATCAGTAAAACATATCCACAACCATATATTAATTTAGCTTTATTATATAAACAACGTGGTGACCTAGATAAACAGTATTCATATTTAAAAAAAGCGCTAGATGTAAATCCGACAAACTATTGGACTTACTACTTGTTGGGTGACTATTATACCTCAATTGATGACTATCCTGCTTCAATTCCATATTATGTTGATGCTATAAATTTAAATTCAAACTTTGCGCCACCTTATCTTGCTTTAGCAATTGCTGATTTTAAAACTGATAAATACGAACAGTCCATTACAACATTAAAGAATTATATTGAATTTAATCCGAATTCTGATTTTGCATATTCAATGCTTGCAAAAAATTATTATATTTTAGGTGATTATTTAACAGCAAAAAAATATATAAAAACGGCAATTAGATTAAATCCAACAAATATTTATAGACTTGAACTTGCAAAAATTGAATATAATGCAGGACAATATAGCAACGCCTTGTTAAATTTACAAATTATTGAACCAGAATATCAATATCCAGAGATTTATAATTATATTGGATTATGTAATTTAGCTCTAAGGCGCTATGAATTGGCAATTATAAACTTTAACAAAGCTATTGTTTTAGACAATAAACGAGCAATTTATTATTATAACTTGGCTCAATGTTACAAGCAAATCGACGATAAAAACAATTACGTAAAATATATGAATACCGCACTTCAAGTTACTCCTGTACTATATCAAGATTACATTGATTTAAGTTGTATTTACTATAATACAGGCAAAGTAAATTTAGCAGTAAAAATGCTTCAAGATGGAATTCAAGCAATTCCAAATAATAAGCCTTTATACTTAGCTCTACTAAATTTATACGATAGACTTGATGACCAAGCTGGTTATAATTATATTAAGAGTGAAATAGAATCGAGATTTAATTCAGATGAGAAGAAAAAAACATTCAAGTTTACTAAGTAAATTTTTTAACTTCATTTTTACAACTTTATTGGTTGTTGTAACTGCATGCGGAATTCAAATATACTGTAACGCAGCAGGACTTGGTTCTAGTGCAAACACCCTAAAATTTGCACAAGTTAGCGATAACCATTTATCAACTGATACTGTAAATAAGGCTTATAGATTAACGGCTCAATCGGGACAATTGCTAGATGACGCAATTGAAGTAATTAACCAAACCCCAAATTTAGATTTTGTATTTTTTACTGGTGACATTATTGACGTACCATTTGAAAAAAATATGAAGTTATTTTTTGAGCATGCGAATAAATTAAAATATCCATATTATGCTGTTCCTGGAAACCACGATTTGTGCTTGGGTGGATATTTAAATCGTCGTTTATATGTGCAATTGATGAACGAATATAATAAGACATATAAATTTAACAAAACATATTATTCATTTACTCCTAAAGTTGGTTTTAAAGTAATTGCACTTGATCCAATTATTGATACAAGACTAACAGCTCAAGGAGAACTACCAGAAGAACAATTAGAGTTTTTAGATAAAGAATTAGCTTCAGCTGGTAATAATACTGTTTTAATATTTATGCATGTTCCACTAAAACAACCATTTTCAAGTGATAGTCACAGACTTGTTAATGCAGAAGAAATGTATTCAATTTTAAAAAAATATAACAATCCAATAGGACTTTTTACTGGTCATTACCACACAACAAAGGTTACCAAAGAGGGTAATCTTGTTCACGTAAGCACACCTGCATTAATTTCTTATCCAAATGCATTTAGATTTGTGACAGTTCACAATTATAAACATAAATCTGTTTTTGAAATTCAATACATGCCAACAAGATTGCACGAATTGCAAACTAAAGCTAAGTTGATGGTATTCCATGCCTCAACATATTATGGAGACGAAAAAGACAGAACCGCAACTATTACAATACCAAAGGGAGACAATAAATAATGAACGAAGAATTTAAAGTTAAATTTAGAGGCGTAAGAGGTAGTTATCCATGCGCAAATAAAAAATTCATGCAATATGGGGGAAATACATCTTGTGTTGAAGTTAGAGTGGGCGGCCACTTAATTATTTTAGATGCAGGCACAGGTCTAATTGAATTAGGCAGTGAACTTTTAAAAGATCACATTATGTCCGGTTCTCATTTAAAAGAAAGAAAGCCTATTGAAGCAACAATGCTATTAAGCCATATCCACCAAGACCACATTATTGGCTTTACATTCTTTGCACCAAATCATATTCCAACAACCAAATTAAATGTTTTTGGAACATCAAATTACAATGAAGATTTAGCTGATGAATTGGCTCAATTGTTGTTTACTAAAACTTTTCCTATTGATTTAGGTGATATCGCTGCGAATTTAAACATTTGTGACATTGACGAAACAGAATGTATTATTTTAAGACATGGTAGTGACCCAATTATAAAGAGAGTGTCAGAAGATGAGGTTGAAATTTTACCTGAAGATGTAATAATTACATCTTACAAGTCTTATGCTCATCCTCAAGAAGGCGTTGTCATTTATAAAATTGAATACAAAGGCAAATCTTTAGTTTATGCAACAGACAAAGAAACATATTTTGGCGGAGACAAAAAACTAGCAAACTTTGCAAGAGGTTGTGATTTGTTAATTCACGATACTCAATATACAACTGAAGATTACTTAAATCCTCATGCGCCAAAGCAAGGCTTTGGACACTCTACATTTGATATGGCACTAGAATGTCAAGATTATTGTCACGCTAAAAAGGTTATCTTCTTCCACTTTGACCCAAGTTATGATGATGATAAACTTAATAGTATTGCAAAAATTTATGGTGATTTAGCTGACAAAGCAGATTTCGCATACGAAGGATTAGAAATAAATATTTAAGATGTTAAAGAAATTTCTTATAATATTAGCTCTATTAATAATTCCGTCAACAACTTATTCTTATGATGTAATAGGTCTGACAGATGTTAACCCTGAAAAAAATGCATATATTCATAACAATTATGGACTAATGTATTTGGATATGGGGCAATATTATGCTGCAATCCAAGAATTTAAGATTGCAATTTCGCTTAATCCAAATACTCAAGCATCTTCCGTGTATTATAACAATCTAGGTGAGACATATTTAAAACTAGGCTATTACTCGATGTCACTCGATTGCTTTGAACGAGCTATAAACAAAAATCCATTAAATTTTAAATATTATTTGAATTTGGTTACTTCTTATCAATATATGGGTATACTTGACAAAAAGCTGAATACCCTTACAAAAAACAAACAGACGCCTCTTGATGACATTACAATTGGCTTAATTTATATTGCTAAAGGTCAAAAACAAAAAGGTATCGCAATGCTTGATAGTTTTGTAATGAAGGAACCTAAACTTTATATCACAGATGGTGTAAAATACTACTTGCAACAATTTACAGACTTACAGAAGAAGAAGTAAGCGTTCTTAGTTCATTGATTACATTTTTTATCTCATCAGATAGGTCTTCATCACAAGATATATGGCTTTTTACAAGTTGGGCAAACTCAGCCTTTTTGAATTCATGAAACCCTTTTTTCTTAAAAATTTCTTCTAAATTTTTAACCATTCTTTCATCTTCAAACTCATTTTCTTCTATATAATTCAGATTCTTAAAGTAATCATTTAAAGTTTTTATAATAAGTTCTTTGGGTAAAATATCCTCAAATTCGCCATGAGAAAGTAAATGAATTTTATCAAAACTTCTTAATTTGGGTAGAATTTGCTCATAATTTGTTTGAGCATCATTATCTAATAAGACAAACATCGGAAGTTTTAGTTGTTCAGCTAAGGTATACACAAGTTTTACAACTTGATTTTTTCCACCGGCAGATATTACCTGAACTCCTTTTTTGTTAAAATCAAATCCCAAATATTCAGCAAATACTGGCAGTAATATTTCTTCTGTAATCCCTTCAGTAATAACAACTTTTTCAATCGGAAACCTGACAGCTAGTTCTTCTCTAATTTGTTTATCATCAGTCAAAGATTTAAGCCAAATTAAGTTTTTAGGCAAATTTTCGTCTCTTAATAAGGTAATAATTCCATCATAATTTATTTTATTATTTAATAGTTCATTTACTTCGTCACTTAAATTAAAAATTTTATTTTCGTACACAGATAACTTTTCATTAATTTTTAAAGAATTAGTTTTATCTAAAACAAGTGCATCAACCGATTTATTTAAAATATATTCAGCATAATCCTTAAGACGAGAATATTCCATCACATCTAAATCTTTTCTTTTAAATCGAGGATCAATCAAGTTTGAAAGTATGATGTCCTTAAAAACTCTCAAATACTTGTCTTCTGTGTACTTAAAACGGGTTAGCCTATCTATAGATATCCTAATTTGCTCTATAGTTAAATTTTTTATTTTAACTTCCGTAAACTTATCCCCTCAATTGTTAACTTTTTTAATATATTATACCTTAAAAACGCAAATTTTCAAATCTTGTTACGTTTAATAAGTATAAGGGTTAAACAAGGCACTTTTATACATGTATTTATCAGGCATTAAAACAACAAATATTTATAATGTTCAACCAGCAAAAGCAAAGCCTTCTGCTGGTGTTTCTGCGTCCTATGTGCAAAACCCTATTACTAAGCCTTCATTTACATCTTATAACCCTGTAAATATTGCCAAAACACAATTAACAACAAAAGATGAAGTTAAAAAATATTGTGAAATTACGGCAAACTTAGATAAAGATGCAAAAGTAGCTCTTGATTACACATTAAAATCTGGTATTTTGTTAAATAACAATTCAAATGATAAATCAACAGCCTTAGACAATTTGTATAAAATAATGACCACTAAACGTGCAGAAGGTTTAGATACAAGAACAATGCTTAACGATACAGTTAAAACTATCGCTAATCCTTGTATTATTACTCAACATTTTGGTAATTTACCAGAAAATTTAAAACCAACAATAAATGCTTATGACCCAACAGCAGAAGAAGTTACTCACTCAGGTTGTTGTGTTGCAGCAAGTATTGAATACAACTTAGCAAGTCAAATGCCTGCTGAATTTGTTCGTGTTGCAGAAGGGATTTCTTCTGAAAAAATGGCAGTAAATAAAACTATTGATTTAAAGAATCTTTGCGAGAATAAAGATGATGCAAAATGGTTGTTAGACAACTTTAAAATTCCATATCAAATGAAAGATAACAACAAAGCAGATGTAACAATTGCTCCAGATAAAAATGCAATCATCAGAGCTCATATTCAAACTATTGATAAAGATGACTTAGAACGTTCGCCATTAGACGTTTTAATGCAATCTACATTTATGAATGTTGGATCTCAACAAACCTACAATACTTTAAATGATACTCGTATTGCTTCATTTGGACCTGGAGACAAAGGTTTAGTTGAAATTGAAAAAACATTTACCGAATCAGTTGTAACCGATTCAAATAAAACTTCAGTAACCTTCCAAGATTTACAAGAAGCAACAGACCAAAAAGGAAATCCAACTGCAAAATTAGTTGGCTACAAAGCAGACTTTAATGTAGTAAAACGAAGTTTATTAAACTCAATGGCATCTGGTCAAAATGTTATTATTGGTTACACTTCAATAGATGAAGATAACAATATTATTAATGGTCATGAAATAACAGTTATTGGTGCAAAAGTTGCACCAGATGGCAAATTAATATTTGTATGTAATGATACAGATGATGATTTAGCAGCTCCTGTTGAATATCATGAAGATTACATCATTCCACGTATTCATCACGTAGGTTTGCCTACTGAAGTTGTAGATGCTGATAATAAGTTAAAATCTATTGCATAATATTAAAACTTCTTAACTTTTTATGTTGCTACTATTTATTTGTATGCTATAATCTTTTTGAAATTGGAGTATGACATGACATTATTAAAAAAGATTGATTCACCTTATGATTTAAAAAAGCTATCGTTAGACGAAATGAAAACATTAGCTCAAGAAATCAGAGATGGTATTTTAAATAGAGTTAATAAAATTGGCGGTCACTGTAGCCCTAACTTAGGTATTGTAGAAGCTACAATCGCATTACACTATGTATTTAATTCACCTGTTGATAAGTTTATTTTTGACGTATCACACCAATGCTATACCCATAAAATGCTTACTGGTAGAAAATCTGGCTTTGTGGGTGATATTATCAAAAATATTTCAGGATTTTTTAATCCTAACGAATCCGAGCATGATACGTTTGTTTTAGGACACACTTCGACATCATTAAGTCTTGCTTCTGGTGTTGCTAAAGCTCGTGATATTAATGGCGATAACTACAATGTAATTGCACTAATTGGTGACGGTTCTTTAAGCGGTGGTGAAGCATTTGAAGGCTTAAATAATGCCGCAATGTTGAATAGTAATTTTATTATTGTCGTTAATGATAATGAAATGTCTATTTCTGAAAATCAAGGTGGCTTATATAAAAATTTAAGAGAATTAAGAGAGTCAAATGGTACATGTCAAAACAATTTCTTCAAAACATTTGGCTATGATTACCACTATTTAGATGAAGGTAATGATTTAGAAAAATTAATTGAATTATTTAGCCAAGCTAAAGATACAACAAAACCTGTTGTACTTCACATTCATACTCTAAAAGGCAATGGCTATACCCCAGCTGAAGAAAACAAAGAAATGTTCCACAACACAGTTTCTGGCAGAATTAATGGTAAAACACCAGTTATTCCTGCTAATTTACCAGAAACTTATGGTAACATTACAACTGATTTTATCTTGAAAAAACGAGAAAAAGATAAATCTATTGTTGCTATTACAGCTGCAACTCCAGGTGGCGTAAGTTTTACAAAAGATTTTAGACAAAAAATGGGTGACGCATATATTGACGTAGCTATTTCTGAAGAACATGCTATGGGCTTCACTTCGGGTCTTGCTAAAAATGGCGCAAAACCAATTTTTGCGGTTCAAAGTTCATTTGTTCAAAGAACCTATGACCAAATTTCACAAGACATTGCCTTGAATAACTCACCAGTTACAGTAGTTGTTTATTGTGGCGGTATGTCTGGTATTGATATGACTCACTTAGGAACTTTTGATATTTCTATGATTAGCAATATTCCAAATATAGTATATCTTGCTCCAACTAACAAAGAAGAATACTTAAGCATGCTTGACTGGTCTATTGAACAAGTAGAACACCCTGTATTTATCCGTGTTCCTTTAGGTGAACCCGTTGTTACTGGCAAAAAAGATAAAACAAATTATTCTAACTTAAATAAATATCAAGTTGTAGAAAAGGGTTCTGAAATTGCAATTGTTGCATTAGGAACATTCTTCCAACTTGGTGAAAAAGTTGTATCAAGATTAAAACAAGCTGGATTTAATCCAACATTAATTAATCCAAAATATATTACAGGCTTAGATGAAGACTTATTAGAAGGCTTAAAAGACAACCACAATCTTGTTATTACTCTTGAAGATGGTATTTTAGATGGTGGGTTTGGTCAAAAGATTGCTAGTTTCTATGGCGATTCAGATATGAAAGTTCTTAACTACGGCGGTAAAAAAGAATTTACAGACAGAACTAAAGTTACAGACTTGTATGAAAGATATCACTTAACTCCAGAATTAATTTTTGAAGATATTATGAAGCAACAATCTGGAAAATTACTTTATGCCTAAAAATATTGTTATAATCTCATCAAGTCCACGCAAAGGTGCAAATTCAGATACTTTATGCGACCAATTTTATGTGGGCGCACTTGATGCTGGTCATAATGTTGAAAAAATATTTTTAAGAGATAAAAATATTAATTATTGTACTGGCTGTGGCTACTGCACGGACAATCATGTTTGAGCACAAAAGGATAACATGATTGACATTTTGGAAAAACTTGTTAAAGCTGATATTATTGTTTTAGCCTCGCCAATCTATTTCTATACAATTTGTGGTCAATTGAAAACATTTATTGACAGATGTTGCGCTAGGTATACTGAAATTTCAAACAAAACTTTTTATTATATCTTTACAGCTGCAGATACAAACGAAAATGCAGTAAAACGTGCGCAAACTGACCTTGAAGGTTTCCTTTATTGTTTAGAAAACCCAACTATTGCAGGTGAACTTCATGCTCTTGGCGTTTGGAAAGGTGGAGATATTTACGGTACAGATTACCCACAAAAAGCCTACGCTATGGGCAAAGCAATAATTTAATTTATTATTTTATTTTCAATTTTTTTTACTCTAACCTGAATATCTTCAATTAGTTTTCTGTTAATGGCTAATAAGTCCGCTAAAACAGCAATTAGGGCTATTTGCACCCCTGAAATTATAAGTATTGCAGAAAGAATTAACGATTGAATATGTCCGACACCTGTTCCTGTACAAAAATAATATAAAAATCTAGCACCAATTGCAATACCAATCAATAAAGCTAATGTAGCTATTGTAATAAAGAATTTAAATGGTCTGTAAATTATAAAAATTCTAAGCATTGTGAAAATTGAATTTTTCACATAATCAAACATATTTTTTACAAGTCTAGATTTGCGCACATCAGGATTTGTATGAATAGGAACTGAAACTATTTCCAACCCTTTTGGTTTTGCTTGAATTATAGTTTCCATTGTGTAAGTGTATTTATCAAAAACATTCAGTAAAGTTGCTGCTTCTTTATTAAAGGCCCTAAAACCGCTTGGTGCATCTTGAACATCTGCAGAAGAAACAAAACGCATTACAGACGAACCTAATTTTTGCAAAAACTTTTTTAATGGAGAGAAACTCTTTATGTCTTGAATGGGACGAGCTCCTATTACTATATCAGCTTTATTTTCTAAAATTGGTTTTATTAATGCAGGGATATCATCAGCTGAATATTGATTATCTGCATCAGTATTAACAATAATATCTGCGCCTAACTTAACAGCTTCACTTAACCCCATTTTAAAAGCACTAGCAAGCCCTTGATGACGATTTAACTTGACAATATGATTAACACCATTCCAACTTGCAACATCAACCGTTCTGTCACTTGAGCCATCATCTATAATCATAGTCTCAATTTCATCAAGCCCTTCAATTTGTTTTGGCAACACAGAAAGGGTATTTGGAAGACTATCCTCTTCATTAAAACATGGAATTTGTATAATTAGCTTCATATCTAGTTCCTTTAATTAATTTTTATTATACAATCATTATATGAATTTGACAATTTTATGGATATCTTTAATTACAATTTTAGCTACAATTCTTAGAATGATTGGAATTGATAAAGCTGGCGGACTTTGGAATGATGAATATATTTCTTGGTCAATAGCAACATTACCTCTAGGTAAAGCCTTTTTAAAAGGTGTTGCTTCACAATGTCACATGCCACTTTATTATTTATATTTGAAAATATTTACTCTAATTAGTAACAATGATTTATGGCTAAGATTCTCCTCTGTAATTCCTGCTATAATATCTGTACCAGTAATGTACCTTGTTGGTAAAAATAAATCTAAATTATGCGGTATTCTATGCGCATTATTTGTTGCTACAAGTAGCTTCTTAATATATTTTTCTCAAGAAGTTAGATTTTATAGTTTATTATTTCTACTAGCTGCATTGACACTATTGTTTACATTAAGAGTTACCCAAAAGCCTAATATAAAAAACTTAATTGGACTAATTATTTCAAATGCATTGATTATACTAACTCATACAATTGGCTTTGTATTTGTATTTTTTGACTTACTATTTGTTAGTTTAATTTTATTTAAAGAAAATAATTGCAAGAAAAAAATTATAATTGGGTGGTGCTCTTGCGGTATTGCATTTTTAGCAATGTTACCATTGATTTATAGAATTTTTACAACAATATCTTTTTCTCAATGGTGGGCAAAATTTTCAATACGACGCATATTACAAGTCTTTGTTGACTTCTTTACACCTGTAATTTCTCAAATATTACCGATAGAAGCATTAAATGGGTATCATTTATATGCGGGGTTAATTATAATTGCAACCTTAATTGCATTAATTGTAATAATTATTGGGTTGTTTTACTCAAAAGCACAAAAAAATAATTTAGTATTTTATATTGCTCTTGCGGTATTCCTTGTTATGATTTTTGCAGCAATGCTTGGCAAGATTGTATTCGAAGCAAAATATATGATTGAAATCTATCCGATATTAATTTTTGTTTTCTTTAATACGGTATTGTCATTTAGCAAAAAAAGAATAAAGATTCCTGTTTTACTTATATTCTTTGCAATTCAGTTTGGATATTTATTTATGCCTTACTCGGCTCAAAATATGCCACGAGAAGAAGGACATAAGTACGTCGCTCAACTTATAAAAAGTGCTAATTTAAAACCAAATGACTACATTGTATTAACATATTATCCTCAAAATAGATTTGAAAAATATCAAGATTTTTCAAAATACAATGTAATCTCTATTCATAAAGGTAATTTTAATGAATATCTTTTGCCATCAATAACATACAAAGAAGCGGTAAAAACAGGTAAAAAGCAATATCACGGAACATTTATTAATGCGACATTACCTGTTGGAGTTTTTCAAGGCAGTAAATTGATATTCTATATAAATAACAATATTTACAAAAAAATGCACAAGGGACAAAAAGTTGCGTTTATTTTCTTAGACAGCATTTCCTTCTTAGATGAAACAACATTTTCAAATGTTGTAACTAATCCAAAGTTTTACGAAGCAACTCCTCTCTTATACATCGTATTTTCAGATTTTAGGAATGAAATTATAAAAACTATTCCAATTCAAGCTAAAAACATTCACTACGAAGTAAAAGGCTCTTGGACACTTGTTTCTTTTGAAAAATAAGTTATCTAACATAAAAATCTGCAACTGCTAACGGCTTGTGCAAATTGTTTTTATCAAAGATTTCCATATAATAATGCCCTTTTGAATGTAAAACTACATAATCAGTAAAAAAGTGTGGAGAGTCTTTATTAATTTTATACTCATGTGTATAAACAATACCCGAAAAAGTTTGATATGGACCTTTGTCGGTACCACTCACAATTTGAACTTTTATAAACTCAGCTTTTATATCTGGTTTTGACATAAATAGCCAATAAATTCGTTGTTGTGGCTTAAAAACTCTTGACAAATCAGCTGAATTATAAGGCGTAAAGGGGTTTTTATTAAATACAATACCATACTTAAACCTTTTTGCTGCATAGCAAGGCAAAGCCAACAATATTACTAAAGATAATATTATAACTTTTTTCATAAATTACTTTCCTGATACAGTAGCTTGAGTTTGAAGTTCATTTATCTTTTTCATAATTGATTTTTTTGTTAAGTCATCATTTTCGCAATCGAAATATTTTTGATAGTATTCAATTGCTTTATCAATGTTGCTTTCGTTTTCATAGGCCATAGCCAAAGCATAGTATGCATACGCATAATCTGGACTTAGGGAAATAACTCTATTAAAGCAATCTTTTGATGATTTGTAATCACCTTGAGAAGCATAAACTAGCCCCATATTAAACCAAGCATCAGCATAACTCTTATTAATTGAAGTTGCTTTTTTATAGTAATAAATAGCCTTGTCAGGATTATTTTCTAACTTATACAAATTTGCAGTTTTAAATGCTGTTAGAGAATCATTTGGCGTCAATTTTAGAGCTTCTATATACTTTTCTAGAGCTTGCGTATTTTGACCTGATTTATAAAGAGAATCACCTTCGTTAATTAATTTTTTAACATTATCCTCAATTTGTTCAGTCGGGTGTTTTATCATTAAATTATCTAAATCTTCTAAAGAACCTTTTTCATCCGAATTAACAACTTTTGTTTCTAGAGTTTGTTTCTTTTGTTGTGGTTGAGCTGGTGTTACATTTTGTTTTGTTTCTTGAGAAGTTTCACCAGATGTAAAATCTTTTTCTGTAACAGGCTTTATTACAACCTTTTCATTTGTTGCAGTGTTAGCATTGTCACCATAAGTCTCTGGATTTACAACAACAGGTTCATCTTTTGTTGCAGTTGCTAATTTAAATGCTTCATAATCTTTTTTATACATTTCATTTTCAGGGTCAATTTCTAATGCCTTTTCATAACTCATTTGAGCACTATCGTTATTTTTTAAACACTCATAGGCTTGAGCCATTCCATAGTATGGATAACTTTGATTTGAGTCATAAGATACAGCTTTTTCAAATAATTTAATAGCATCATTGTATCTATCCTTAGTCAAGAAATAATCACCTTTTGAAATTAAAGCTGAAACATAATTTTGAGCTAATCTATCGTTTGTTTTTTGAGCCAACAAATCTTCATAAAGTTTGATTGCTTCATCATAATGCTTAATTGCGTGCAAAGCTAATGCTTTATTAGCCTTTACATCATAGTTTGACGGCTCAGCTTTTAAAACTTCATCATAATACTTAATAGCTGTTAAATAATCATTCTTTTTATGATATTGGTAAGCAAGTTCTTTTTTAACTTCAATATCCTTATTATCCTTAGCTAAAGCAGTTAACAAGTTCTTTATTGCAAGTTCATCTTTACCTTGATATTTGTATACTAATGCTAGTTGTTTGTAAGCGTCAGCATCATTCGGGTATGACTTAATATATTGAGTGTATTGCTCTACAGAGGCATCATAATCTTTCATATCACATAACAACTCTGCATAATAAATTCTTAACCCATTGAAATCAGGTTTTAATTTAAAGATTTGCTCAAATTGTTGTTTAGATAAGTCATATTTTTCCAATTGATGATATGAAACCGCCAAATTTGCTCTGGCTTTAATGTTGTCAGGATTATCTAATAATTCAAGTTTCAACATGTCAACTGCGTTTGCATACTGTTTTTCTTGAAATAAGCCATAACCATAATTTGCATAGCTTTTAAATGTTGTTGGAGAGGCTTTATAAGCTATTGCATAAGACGAATTTGCTAAAGCATACTTATTAGATTTCAAATAAGCTGTTGCTAAACTTTCTCTAGCATCAACTTGTTCTGGATATACAGCTAGGAATAAATTATAATATTCTATCGCTTTATCATATTTTCCTTGAGCTAACAGAACATTTGCAAGGTTTACATAGTTATATTTGTAAGCAGGGAAAATATCCATAGCTTGCATATATGAATTGTAAGCGTTATTCAAATCACCTGTTGTTTGTAAAATATTACCAATACTAATGTAGATAAACGCATCATTTGGTCTCAAACGGATTGCAATTTTATAAGCGCCTAAAGCGTTATCATAATCTCCGATATCTGCATATAAGCCTGCCAATTTTGTATAAAGGATTGCATCTTCGCCCGACATGTCAATTGCTGCTCTAATTTTTTCAATCGCAGACTCATAATTATTCCTATATTCAAGCTGACATGCCTCTTGATATAATTGGTGTGCTTCTTTTGTCATTGTTGCGTTTGCTTGTCCTGCAGTAGCAACCAAAATTATAAATAATGATACTAAAATTTTCTTCATATCAAATTACCTCCGTATTTAGTGAATTTTAGCAAATTTTTTTATATGTATCAAATATTTAAACTTGTGTAAAGTAAAATATATATTTATAAAAAGATGCTGAAAGAAGTTCAGCATGACATTCTGCTAAAACTCTAATTTTAATGTCACCCTAAATTTATTTCAGGGTCTCTTTTATTTTGTAAAAAACTCCTCTTTTGAAGGTGGCTTGGAAATTTTGTGTATAGGACTCTGCCAAATAAACGATTGATAATCGTTTATGAGAGGAGAAATAAGGAATACAAAACGACGTTTTGTCAAAAAAAAGCCACCTTGCTGGTGGCTTGGAAATTTTGTGTATAGGACTCTGCCGAATAAACGATTGATAATCGTTTATGAGAGGGGAAATAAGGAATACAAAACGACGTTTTGTCAAAAAAAGCCACCTTGTAGGTGGCTTGGAAAATTTTTGTATAGGGAAGGAAATAAGGAAAATTTTTAGGAAAATATCA
>SAMEA104315421__coassemble_1360_pt1 | contig 12757 bp, 12 predicted proteins | sample SAMEA104315421__metabat2_low_PE_020 | metagenome-assembled genome bin SAMEA104315421 (sample SAMEA104315421) | gut metagenome | biome: Monkey gut; feature: monkey-associated habitat; material: faeces | place: China | collected 2013
ATTTATATATATTAAATTTTAGAACAAATCAAACATTAAAAAAGAGGACTTAAAAAGTCCTCTAAATTTTCTTTTCCTTATGTGTTATAAAACTATACAGCTTTTTGAACTTTGTTTGCTTTTAAGCATGAAGAACATACTGTAATTTTCTTAACAGAACCATTCATAACAACTTTTACATTTTGTAAGTTTGGAGCTTGTCTATGAACGTTTTGTTTATGAGAGAAAGTTACTTTTGCTGATTTTAAAGGTGTTTTACCACATACTTCACATTTTCTTGACATAATTTTTTCCTTTTCTAGCTGTTATATGTTAATAGAATATACCAAATACATTTGATTTACAAGTGTTTATTAAAATTATTTAATAGAAAACTCTTTTAACAGTAATACTTGGACTTCACCAGGTGCTAAAATGCTGTTAATTCTGCTTTTTGTAACAACTGGAATATCATCCATTTTAATTGGGACAATTGTTGTTCTTTCATTTAAGTGAGGAACAACAACTTTTACATTTTGCATGTTAGCAAAATCCATATTTCCTAAAACAATTACTGTGTTATTTCCACCCGAACGAGCATAAGCTATTACATTATCCGAATTTGCTTGAAGTGGCACAAAGTTTGCATTAGGAACATTTATGTTCATCATATATTTGAATTTATTTGCAAGAACGAAGTTTTGCATAACTCGTCCGTCATTACCTTCTGGCTTCCTTGAAAAATTAAAGATATCTAATTTTCCACGATGTACGAAGTAAAAATCATCATCAGTAAATGTTTTTTTAGCTCGTTTATTTTCCCAAGGATATAAATAATCATCACCAAATTGAAAACCGTCTACAAAATAAGAATTTAAAGGTAATGTTGCATTTAACCAAGCAATCATGATTGAATATTGAGGTCCATTAATTAAGATTGGACTTACAGAATCAATAGTTGCAAAACTACCAATGCAAGATTTAATTAATTTATATTTTGAGAATAATTTTCGATTAAAAAATACTTGATCATAAAGATTTTTGGCTAATTTCCAATCATTAAATCTTGAATAACCACCGTAATAGCCATCAAAACCAGCTTCTAATAACTTATTATAAGGCGTAAATTCAAAGTTTTTTGCCATTGGAGTATCAACATCTGTAGCTTGAGCTAAAAACAAGAATTGAGGGCTTTTAGCTCGTGCGTAAGAGATTAATTCTACCCAAAAATCATAAGGCTTCATTGCTGCATTATTTGCCACAACACCATCTGCCCCGATAGCAATCATCATGTCAATAAATTTTTTGTATTCATTTACAACATCTAAGTTTAAACGACCATTACGCCCAACATTTAAAACTCTAACATCTGTCCAATCCGCAGGAATTATTGGAGTGGCAATATCTTTTTTTAAGAACATATCAGAGTGTTTTAGGTAATAGTCATAAGAAGCACAAGACGGTAAATCAACAATAACTCTAATTTTACGTCTATGAGCTTCGTCTATAAATCTGATTGCTTGTTGTTTTGGTTTTAATCTTGATTTTTTACTTGCTAATTGAGGATTAATATCATCAAAACCATTTAGTGCGTACAAAGAGCCTGCTGTGCCAATAGCTTTAATTTTTCCAACAGGTGTAATTGGTAACAAATGAATTGTATTAACACCTTGTAAAGACAATTGGTCTAGTCTATCAATTGCATTGATAAAATTACCTCTTTCTTCGCCCAAATTTTCTTCTATAATACCATTTTTGTTTAAATCTTTAGCATTAAAATTACGGATATTAACCGCCATAATTACTGCAGAATTTGCTTGAAAAATACTTCTCGCATCATTTAACCAAACAGTCGCCGCTTGAGCGTTAAGCCCTAGTGCAAATATAATCAAAGTTAATAATATTTTCTTCATTTGTCTATTTCCTCAATTTTCTCTCATTTTATCAGAAAACGAAAGCATGCTACAAACTTTTAACAATTCGTAGCATGCAATCAATAATATTAAACTTTAGCGTTTGTTACGCTCTTTTAGGTTGAGCTTTTTTATCTCTCCAAAAATCAATTAACATACTTGCAAAGAAAATACTTGAATAAGTACCAATTGCAATACCTAAAATCATTGCTAAAACGAAATCTCTAGTAGTTACCCCGCCAAAGAAATATAACGCCATTAATGTAATCAAGGTTGTTAATGATGTGTTAATACTTCTTGCCATTGTTTGAGTAACACTTGCGTTTACAATTTCACCAAATGACATTTTCTTAGCATAATATCTTAAGTTTTCACGAATACGGTCAAATACAACGATTGTGTCATGTACAGAAAAACCGATTACTGTCAAAATCGCAGTTAGGAATAAACCGTCTACTTGAACTCCACAGAACAAGCCTAATAAAGCAAATACACCGACTACAAACACAACGTCATGCATTAAGGCTAGAATTGCACATACAGCGAAATCAAACTGAAATCTTAATGACAAGTAAGCAACAATACCTAAACAAGCCAAACCTAATGCAATTAAAGAGTTTTTAAATAATTCTTTACCTAGTGTTGGTCCGATTGAGTTTGTTGAAAGCAATTCAGAATTCTTATATTCTTTTTGCATTACCGAAGTTACGTTAGAAACTACGTTTTCTTTGTCCATACCTTCTATGAACTTTGTTCTAATCGAAATAATATCCTTAGTTTTTGATTTTTTATCATCACTAACATTAATAATTTGCAATGCTGGAGAATCTACACCTGCATTTACTAAGTTAGTTCTCAAATCTGCCAATTTGTTGTTATCAACTTTTTGGTCAACTGAATATTGAAGGATTGTACCACCTGTGTAGTCAATACCTAATTTTAATGGCGAATGGTTAGGGTTGATAGTTGCCGCATAAATCATTGCGATTATACCAGGTAATAACAAAATTGTTGTTAATCCCATCCAAACCCATCTATATTTTACAACGTTAATTATATGTCTGCCTTCCATTTTTACCTCACTAATCTAAAACGCCAAATTTTGCTTTTTCACGTTTAGTTTCTTCTGCAACATAAGCCTTACCGATTTCGTTTTTGCTTAAACCGAATAAAGCTGGATATTTTAATTCGCCTGTACCAAAGATTAAGTGCATAAAGTTTTTAGTAATCGTAATTGCACTAAACATTGATACTGCAGTACCTAAAGCAAGTGTTAAAGCAAAGCCCTTAACAACACTTGTACCTAAGCAATAAAGAATTACACAAGTGATAATTGTTGACATATTTGAGTCAAAAATACTTGTAAACGCTCTATCAAAACCTGCATTGATTGCAGTAAACAAAGTTCTACCCGCTCTTAATTCTTCTTTTGTTCTTTCAAAAATAAGAATGTTAGCATCAACAGCCATACCTATTGATAGGATAAAACCAGCGATACCAGCTAATGTAAGAGTTACTGGAATTTGTTTAAATAACGCAAACAACATCAAACTGTATAGAATTAATGCAATGTCAGCGATTACACCAGGTAAGCGATAGTAGAATGCCATAAATAACATTACAAAACCTAAGCCGATTACACCTGCAATTTTAGATTTTTCAATACTGTCAGCCCCTAAAGTTGGTCCAACTGTGTTTTCTTCAATAATCTTTGCTGGAACAGGCAACGCACCTGCGTTTAATAAATCCACCATTTCTTTTGCTTCTTCTAAAGCAAAACCATTGTCGCCACCTGAAATTTGAGCTCTACCACCAATAATTGGTTCTCTAATTACAGGAGCTGAAGTTAATTCACCATTAAAGAAAATTGCCATAGGTTTGCCAACCAATTGTTGAGTTAAATCAGCAAATTTTCTTGTACCCTTGTCGTTAAATTCCAAGTCAACAACCCATTGTCCGTTTGAGCTTGTGCTTAATGATGCACGATTTAAATCGTTACCAGTTAAGCCTGTATCTACCCATTTACCAGAGTTGTCTGGAACTTCTTTTTTAAATGCTAATTCAGCAGTTTCACCTAAGAATTTTTTAGCTTGTTTTAAGTCTTTAACTGCCGGAATTTCTACTACTAATCTTTTTTCGCCTTGTCTTTGAACTACTGTTTCAGCAACACCAAGTTTATTAACACGGTTTTCAATCGCAAATTGCAAACTATCCATCATTTCAGGAGTAATTTTTGCAACAGTTGCTGAAGTTTGAGCTTCTAATACAAGTCTTGAACCACCAACTAGGTCTAAGCCTAATTTTGTTGGTTTTAAGCAAATAATAGCAATTGATACGATTGCAATCACTACGATAGCCCAAAATAATAAAATTTTATTCTTCATTTCCTTTTCCTTATATATATTATATAAATATAAATTTGTATAACTCTATTTTAGCAAAAATATTTTTTGTAAAATAACCTAACTGTCTATTCTTTTTCGATTGTATCCATTAAGGCAAATAATTCAGCTTTTTGTTCATAATTTAAAATTACAAGCGGTTGTCTTACATAGTCTTTAATAATACCCATTTTTGACAAAGCTGCTTTTACAGGTACTGGATTTGGAGCCATAAATAATTTTTTAAACATTGGATATAAAATCATGTGCATATTTAATGCTGACTTAATATTACCTTCTTTAAAGTCCTCAATCATGCTCTTAATTTCTTCGCCATAAATGTGAGAAGCTACAGAAACAACACCTGTTGCACCTAGCGACAACATTGGTAAAATTAAACTATCATCTCCACAGTAGATAGAAAAATCTTCTGGGCATAAGTCTTTCATTTCTGAAACCATATCCATGTCAGGATAGCTTTGTTTAATACCAACAATGTTATTATATTTTTTTGCTAAATAAGCAACAGTCTCTGGTAACATATTTACACCTGTTCTAGAAGGAATGTTGTAAATAATTACAGGAATTTTAACTGCTTCGGCAATCGCTGAAAAATGAGCCTTCATGCCTTCTTGAGACGGTTTATTGTAGTAAGGTACAACAGAAAGAATTGCATCGGCACCTTCTTTTTCCGCCATTTTTGCATATTTAACAGCTTCAATTGTTGAATTTGAACCAGCACTCATAATAACCTTGCAATCATTTCTAACTGCCCTTTTTACAGTGCTTAATAACTCAACTTCTTCTTCGTTTGTTAATGTCGGACATTCTCCAGTTGTTGCAGCAACTAACAAGGAATCCGAACCGTTATCTAATAAATATTCAGCCAACTCAGCCGCTTTATCATAATCAACATTACCTTCTTTATTAAAAGGTGTTACCATTGCCGTTATAACTTCACCGGCATCGAAACGTGAACTCATAATATTTCCTCCTTATAGTTTTAATTATAAAACAAATTAATAAAATAAGGTTAAAATCATAAATTTCGTAATTAATTCTTAACAATACAATTCAAAACTTTAATTCATGATAAAATTTATACTATGAAAAGATTTTTGGTATACCTACGTAAAATGAAAAGCATGAGTGCCAAGAAAAAAGCCTATGTTGTTGGCTTTTTAATACTTGCATGCATTCTACTTTGGGCATTTTTAAGTGCAGGTTTTATGACCAATGGATTTTCACGTTCTCAAATCAAAAAAGGTGATGAACGTCAAGAAGTTGATGTTGAAAGCATGATTTTGACTGAGACTAAAAACGATACGAAATATTGGGAAATCTATGGAGAAACAGGTTCTTACAATAGTGACGAAAAAATTGCAATGTTAAGTAATGTCATAGGCAATTTTTACAAAGATAACGAAGTTGCAATGAGTTTTGAATCAACTCAAGGAACTTATAACGAAGAAAAAAATCAAATTATTTTATATGAAAACACTTATATTGTTTTGAAAGACGGTACTTCACTAAAATGTGACAGACTTGTTTGGTCTGGCTCTGACAAAGACATTATCGCAGAAGGTAATGTGAAAATTAACAGAGGTTCTGAGCTTGATGCTCAAGGTGATAAAGTTATTATTAGCTCATCTTACGACCATTTCAAACTTATTGGACATACAATTTCAAAAGTATTTGACAAAAACAATAACACTGCTAAAAAGGGGACTTTACTTCAATGAAGAAATATTTAATTATAGTTGCAATAGTAATATTTGGTTTGGGTGCTGCAACAATTGCATCAGACTTGGTAATTGAGTCAAAAACTCAAAGTTTTAGCGAATCTGATAACAAAATTCACTTTGACGGAGATGTTAAAGTAAAACTTGATGACTTGCACGTGGTTGGCGATAGAGCTGATATTACAACTAAAAATAACAAACTAGATACTGCAACCTTCTATGACAAACCTTATGCATACCAAGTTCAAAACAACAAAAAACGTGAAGTAAAAGCTAACATTTTAAAATTATCTTTAATCACAAAAGTTGTTAGAGCTGAAGGTGATACACAAACAACGGTTATGGACGGAAAAAATCCAATTGCAGTTATTACTGCAAACTCGCAAGAATATGACACAAAATCAAATGTCATGACTGCTATTGGGGGCGTCATTATTAAATATCAAGACATTAACACCTTTTCTGATAAAGCTGTTATAAGGACTGATAAAAAAGGTGACTTAAAAAGAATTGATTTATACGGAAATGCTAAAGTCAACGAAAAAACAAATAAGGCTGAAGCTGACCACTTTATTTATGATTTAGTAAATGAAGAACTAATTTCTGAAGGTCACACAATGTCTCATACAGAAATGGACGACGGTAAAACCCTTACTATTAAGGGTAATCGCCAACAATATAGCAAAAAACAAAATACCTTTAATTGTAGTGGAAACATTCAAGTATGGTTTGACGATTACTATGCAAAAGGACCTAAGATGTCTGTGTTCCCTGATAAAGCAACAAATAAATTCAATGAAATTTACTTTACAGGTCGTTCTTTTATCAATCAAGGCGAAAAAACAATCTATGCAGACAAAATTAAAATGCAGTTAAAACCAAAAGATTTCTACGCTGAAGGTAATGCAAAAACGGTAATTAAAAACATTCAATCTCAACAATTAGAGGAACAATAACATGTCAGAAATGTTAGATAAAGCACTTGAATTATTTAAAGAACGTAAATACAAAGAAGCTATTGATGCTTTTCATGTTGTTCTTGAAAATGGAGACGAAAGTGCTGAAATTTACAATAATATTGCTGTTTCTTATTCAAATTTAGGAGATTTACCAAGTGCTGAAAAATTCTGTGATAAAGCATTAAAAATCGATCCTAACTTACCGCAATTGTACCTAAATCTATCTGATATTTATTACAGAATGAAGGAAATTGCTCTTGCGATTGATTGCTTGCAAGCTGGAGAATTGGCACTTCCTGATAACACAGTTATTCCACATTATTTAGCACGAATGTATATGGAAGATACTCAAATTGACCTTGCAATAGATGAATTGGAAAGAATTTTAGATAAAGAACCTGAAAACTATGATGCTTACTACGATTTAGCTAGAGCTTATTATGAAATGGGGAATTATGAAGCTGCAATTGCAAACTTTGAAAATATATTAGAATTCAAAGACCAAAATGAGCTTATTTACTTCTTTTTAGCCGAAGCCTATGAAGCAAATGATGAAATTGATAAAGCTATTTCAAATTACTTAAAATCAACTGCTGTAAATGACAAATTCCACCCTGCATTCAAAAAATTAGGCATGCTATTCATGGCAAGAGGCGATTTTGACGATGCGATTGAATATTTTGAAGATTATATAAACTTTGATATTCCACAAGAAGAAAAAGACAGCGTAAACAAATTAATTGCTAGAATTCAGGCGAAGAAGGGCAATTAAGTTTAATGAAAAAGTATTGGGTAGGATTATCGAGTCTAGAAGAATTAGGTAGTAACTTTATTTTAAAGTTATATGAGCATTTTTTTGATATTGAAAAAGCATTCAATGCAGGACGTGATGAACTCCTTCAAATTGAGGGATTAAGCCTAAAAAAAATTGAAAACTTTTTAAAATTAAGAGACAAAATAAAACTTGATGCCGCACTTTCTCGGGTTGAAGAAAACAATATCCATGTTGTAACTTTTGAGGACGAAGAATACCCAAATTTATTAAAAGAAATTTCAAACCCACCAGCAGTTTTATATGTAAAAGGAAATTTGAAGCGCTGTAATTTAAACAAAACTGTTGCGGTTGTAGGCTCTAGACGTGCTAGCACTAACGGAAAAATGGCATTAGAAAAAATTATAAAAGATTTAGCTAATACAGACCTTTGCATAGTTTCAGGGCTAGCTGCAGGAATTGATTCAACGGCTCACTATTGCGCATTACAAAACAATTTAAAGACAATTGGCGTAATTGCAAGCGGTTTTGATTTCACATATCCTGAAAGCAACCGAGAGTTATACAAAATGATTTCAAATGAAGGTGGGGCTATTCTTAGCGAATATTACCCAACTTTTGAGCCATTAAAATTCAGATTTCCTGAACGCAATCGAATTGTTACGGGCATAAGCTATGGAACTCTTGTCGTTGAAGCCGCTTTAAAAAGCGGAGCTTTAATCAGTGCAAATTTAACCTTAGAACAAGGCAGAGAACTTATGTGTGTTCCTGGATTAATTACAAATCCTAACACTGAGGGAATTTATAAATTATTAAAAAATGGCGCAACTCTCGTAACAGAAGGTGCAGACATTTTAAACGCTTTAGGTTGGGAAGTTAAACAACCTGAACAACAAAAGCTAGATTTAATAAATTTAGAAAACGAAGAAAGTATGATATTATCTGCAATTGAAATTGAGCCTAAAAGTTTTGATTGCATACAAAATGAGACAAAACTATCAACTGACGACTTGTTGACCAACTTGACAACATTAGAGCTTAAAGGCATAATAAAACAAGTAGAAGGCGATAGATACACGAAGGTTTAATAAAAATGCCAAGAACAGCAACAAAAGAGAAAAAAGAAACAAAAGCTAAAACTTCCACTAAAAAAAGTGCAGAAAAAGAAGGTAAAGCACTTGTTATCGTGGAATCTCCCGCAAAATCTAAAACTATCAAAAAGATTTTAGGGGATAACTACACAATTGAAGCAAGTTTTGGACATATCAGAGATTTTCCTAAAAATGTTTTAGGATTTGATGTTACCAAAAATTTTGAGCCTAGTTTTGTTGTAATTCCAGAAAAGAAAAAAGTTGTTGATAAATTAAACGAAATTGCAAAAAAATGCGCAAAAGTTTATCTGGCTTCCGATCCTGACCGTGAAGGAGAAGCTATCGCATGGCATGTTAGGCAAGTATTAAAAGTTGATGATGATAAAATTCAACGTATTGAATTTAACGAAATTACACCAAAAGCTGTTAAATATGCAGTTGAACACCCTCGAGAAATAGATATAGATAGGGTTAAAGCTCAACAAACAAGACAAATTCTTGACCGTCTTGTAGGTTATAAAATCAGCCCCGTTTTATGGGAAAAATTAAGAAATAACCATCTTTCTGCAGGTCGTGTTCAATCGGTTGCGCTTCGCATGATTTGCGAAAGAGAAGACGAAATTGAAGCATTCAAACCTGTTGAATATTGGACAATCTCCGCAGAATTACAAAAAGAAAACGCAACTTTTGAAGCTGAATTACAAAAATATTTAGACAAAAAAATTGAGCTTAAAAATGAAGATGATTCAAACAAAGCTGTTGAGTACTTGAATGATAAATCAACAAAATTTATTGTTGATAAAATTTCTAAACGTGAAACAACAAGAAAGCCTTCACCACCATTTATAACTTCAACACTTCAACGAGAAGCATCTTCAAAATTAGGCTACGGTGTTGCAAAAACAATGCAAATAGCTCAAAAACTTTATGAAGGTATTGAACTAGGCTCTGACGGTGCAGTCGGTTTAATTACATACATGAGAACCGATTCCGTTCGTATTTCTGACGATGCACAAGTTGCAGCAAAAGAATTTATCGTAGAAAATTATGGTGAAAAGTATTATCCAGAAACACCTAACGACTATGTAAAAGCAGGTAAAAAGAATGTACAAGACGCCCACGAAGCGATTAGACCTTCTTATCCAAGCCGTACACCTCAAAGTATAAAATCTTACTTAACATCTGAGCAATATCGTTTGTACAAGCTAATTTGGGATAGATTTATGTCTTCTCAAATGCAAAACGCTTCAATTGCAAACACATCAATTGATATTAAAGCTGGTGATTATACATTTAAAGCAGGTACAAGCTCAATTATCTTTGATGGTTTCTTAAAACTTTATTCTGAAGAAGATGATGACGCAAAAAAATCAATACCTGAAATGAAAAAAGGTGATGTGTTAAAACGAAATAAAATAAATCCAAAACAACATTTTACACAACCGCCACCAAGATACAGCGAAGCCTCTTTAGTAAAAGCCCTTGAAGAACACGGAATTGGTCGTCCTTCAACTTATGCACCAATTATTACTAAAATTCAAACAAAAGGCTATGTTGAAAAAATTGAAAAAGCACTTGCTCCGACACTTTTGGGACGCACAGTTTCAAAACAACTTGTTGAACACTTTAAAGAGGTTATGGACTATGATTTCACTGCTGGCATGGAAAACCAACTTGACGAAATTGCAGATAAAAAAGCAAAGAGCGAAAAAGTCCTAAAAGATTTTTATGATCCATTCGTAAAAATTGTTGCAGCTGCAAAACAAAACATGGAACGTATTAATATTGAAAGCGACATCAAATGTCCTAATTGCGGAAAGCCAATGGTTGTAAGAACAAGCCGTTTTGGCTCTCAATTCTTAGGTTGTTCGGGTTATCCAGAATGCAAGACAATGATGCCACTAAACGCAACTCAAGAAAGCGCTCAACAAGAACCTGAAGTTTGCGAAGAAAAATGCGAAAAATGCGGTTCTGATATGATATTCAAAGTTGGACCTTACGGCAAATATATGGAATGTACAAATGCTGATTGCAAAAACAGGAAACGTGTAGTCATTTCAACAGGCGTAAAATGTCCAAAATGTGGTGGTGAAATCGTTCAAAGAAAATCAAAATATGGAAAAATTTTCTACGGTTGCAACAAGTATCCTGATTGCGATTTTGTGTTATGGAATGAACCAACTGGTGACGTTTGCCCTGATTGCGGATCTTTATTAGTTAAAAAAGTATTGAAAAAAGGTACATTCATCGAATGTTCATCTAAAACATGCAAATATTCAAAGGAGCTTGAAAATGTATAAATTAGGCTTAATTGGTTATCCTTTAGGGCACTCAATGTCTGCGGTTATTCAACAAGCAGGTTTTAAAAGCATAGGAGAAACTGGTTCTTATGATATTTTAGAAACTCCTCCTAATGAATTAATTGATAGAGTTAAGTTTCTAAAAGTTAATAATTATGACGGGTTTAACGTAACAATACCTTTAAAGGTGCCAATTTCTCTATTCTTAGATGAAATTGATGAAACAGCAAACATTGCAGGCTGTGCAAATACTGTAAAAATAATGCCAGACAAAAGTTTTAAAGGCTATAACACTGATATTTATGGTTTTAGAGCAGCAATTCCAAACTCATCAAGACTAGTTGGTAAAACTGCAGGTATTATCGGTACAGGAGGAGCTTCTCGAGCCGCAACGGTTGGACTTATACAAGCTGGCATAAAAGTTGTTAATTACTACTCAAGAAATATTATTAATTCTTCAGCAATGATTAATTCAATGAGAAACTCATTTCCTGAAATTACATTTAATAACTACCAATTACAAAATATTAGGAATTTATCAGATATATCTATCCTTGTAAACTGTACGCCAGTTGGCATGCGTGGAAACTCAATGGATATGATGCCAATTACAAGATTGTCACTTGAAGAACTACCTAAAGATGCCCTTGTATATGATGTAATCTATAACCCAATGAAAACATTACTATTAAAAGAGGCTGAAAGCATAGGTTTAGAAACCGTATCGGGCTTAGACATGTTAATTTATCAAGGTGCAAAAGCTCTTGAAATTTGGACAGGAAAAATGCCTGACGTGCAAACAATGAAAATTGCTGCGTTGGAAGAATTATACTAGAATACAAAACGAAGTTTTGTCAAAAAAAAGCCACCTTGCTGGTGGCTTGGAAATTTTGTGTATAGGGAAGGAAATAAGGAAAATTTTTAGGGAAATATCAACTATTATGAGAATAAGTTGAATGATTTGCTTACGTTATCACTAATTAATGATTTTACTGAATCATATTCTGTTTTTAAAGCATTGTGTTCTGTATCTAATGCTTTTAAATCATTATCTAATAATTTTTCTTTATTATTGATTTTTGCTGTTTTTGCATTATATTCTGCTTCTGCTTTTGCTAATTCTGTTGTATCTGATGCAATTGCCAATTGGTTTGTTCCATCTACTGACATTTCTTTTGGTTCACCTTTGTCATTTGTTTCTGTATTTGATACCAAGTAGAATTGACCTGATTGAATCATTTCATAAAAATCTGATGATGTTACATTCTTCATTGCAGAGATTTCATCTGCTGTTAAGGCTTTACCTGTTGCTCTTGAATATAATGTCATACCTGCTTGTGAAACATTTGTTGGGTTCAATGAAATTGTTTCCATTTTACCTTCTTTGCTCCAATTTGTGTATGTCAATTTTTGTTTGTTTAACGCTTTTGTATACGCTTCTGCTACTTGTTCAGATTCATCTGCTAATCTAATTTTTGTATTTGATATTTGTTGAGATTTATACTCAACATCTGTCATTCTTGCTGTGATGCTTAATAATCTTGCTTGTGATGCTGCCATTCCCATAGTGCGTACTCCTTATATTTCCGTTTTTATTTCCCTTTACATGTTATATATCGG
>SAMEA104315421__coassemble_1764_pt1 | contig 9635 bp, 10 predicted proteins | sample SAMEA104315421__metabat2_low_PE_020 | metagenome-assembled genome bin SAMEA104315421 (sample SAMEA104315421) | gut metagenome | biome: Monkey gut; feature: monkey-associated habitat; material: faeces | place: China | collected 2013
ACATTCGTCACGGCGCTTCTTTTATTCTAACAAATCCCACTTGTTACGATATTAATTATACTCATGCATCAAGCACAAATCTTTTCGGTGCTTTTTGCCGTCGTATTTTATCAAATCAAGTTCTTCATAAAGACTTTCAGTTGCTCGATTTATTGTTTTTGCATTACGTGTAACTAAAAGAGTTCTGTCGCCTGAAGTTTCGTACTCTAAATATTTATTTTTAATCGTATTAAAGTGGGCAACTTTTGTGTTTTCATCTAAATCGTCAAGTCCTGTAATTACAGAACCGCTTTTTCTTCCAGATGTCAAAACAGCTGAAACTGCCACTTCGTCGCTCATATCAATTTTTTGGTAATCATCTGCAAATGAACCCATTGAGCAGGCTTGCATTAAGTAGTATAAATTTTCGTTCATTAACGATAAAACGCCCTGACAATCGTGCTCTTGTAGTGAAGAATTAAATTCTAATGCGACAACATTACCATCTGGTGTCAAAACCGCATCTAAACCTAAAATCCCGATGTAGGGTTTTCCATTTTGAGCTAAATTATCTAAGGTTGGGAAGATAAATTCGTTCATTATGTAATGTTCAACTTCGTCTGAAACCTTGTAATCTGGCGCATAACAACCCATTCCTGAAGTTAAAAGCCCACCGTCACCATCTAGAGCAAATTTGTAATTTGCAACCGTTGAAAGTGGTAAAGCATTGTAGCCGTCTGTAATTACATAAAATGAAAATTCGTGTCCATAAATGTAATCTTCAATAATAATGCGCTGTTCTCCACGTAAGAAAGATTCTTCAATGAAGGATTTTGCAATTGAATAAGAACTGCAAATTAACATTCCGTTTATCTCTCTGTGTGCGTCAGTTTTTACAACAATTGGCATTTGAGCGTTTCTCGCATAATCTAGTGCAAGTGGTTGTTTTTCAAAAATTCCAAATTTTGCGGTTGGAATTCTTAATTTATACATAAATTTTTTGCCCAATGATTTGCAGGTACAAATTTCTGCTGCTTTTGCACTAGGTCCAAAAACTTGTTGTCCGTTGCTTTCAAAAAATCCTGCAATATCAGCTTTTATAGCTTTTTCACTTGAAACAACTGTCAAGTCAATAGAATTTTCCATTGCAAATTCTAACAATTTAACGTCTTCGTCTTCTCTGATATCAACGCAAGTACAAAATTCCTTCATTGCATCATTACCGCTTGCAACAAAAACTTTTTCAACGCAATCAAGCTCAGATAATTTTTTTGCTAGGGCATATTCTTTTGCACAACTTCCAATAATTAATACATTTTTACGATTTATTTTTTTCATAAAACAATTATACTACATAAAAAGTAGGAGATTTATTAAGATATATTAATTTTTCTTGATAAGTTTCGACAAAAAATATGACTTTCTAAAAATTCTCATTAAATAAAAAACACGAGAGAGAGAAATTTTTAAGAGCGAGCGAGGTCTACATTATGGCAAACACAAACAACATTATTACATTATTCAATAATTTTTTAGCATCACCAGCAGTACGTCAACAAGTTCCTGCAACTACAACTCCTGCTGTAAAACCAGTTGATTCAAATCCATTTAATCCAAATCCATTTGTTACAAAAACTGTAGATATGAATAATTATGCAAAAAACAGACCTGTAAAAGGTGGTTACTTTGCTGGATATTATAACGGTAAACCAAATATCGTTGGACAAAGATTATTCGTTGAAGTTTAATTTCGACGACATTAGGTCGGTACGTTAAAAGTAGTTAAAGAGAAGGACATGCTAATTTACTTGATTGGCGTGTCCTCCTTGTAAACAATCTTTTATTGAATCAAAAGTTACGCTTAAAATTCTATTTATTGAATCTTGAGTGTTGTATGCTACGTGTGGCGTAATAATTACATTGTTTAATTGGCTTAAACGTCTTGTAATAATTACCTTTGAGATACATTCTTTGTCAGAATTTTCAAGTTTTTCAGTAATATCGCCATAACCAAGACTAATTTTTTCGCACTCCGTCACGTCTAATCCCGCACCTGCAATGTTTTTGTTTAAAAGAGCATTATATAAATCTTCGCTTTCAATTAGCTCTCCTCGTGCTGTATTTATAATTATTGCGGTATGTTTCATTAAAGCTAATTCTCGTTTTGTAATAAGATGTTGAGTTTCTTTAGTTAAAGGCACATGGAGAGTGATTATATCTGCCTCTTTGTAAATGGTTTCTTTTTCTGTGTATTCAACGTGATAATTTTTTGTTAGTTCAGGTCTTTGCAAATAATCAAATGCTAAAATTCTCATTCCAAAAGCGTGGGCAATTTTACAAACTGACGTACCTATCGCACCAGTTCCAATTACGCCTAGAGTAAGTGCATTAAGCTCTCTACCTACGTAATTATTTGTATCAAATTTGAACGAATGAGAATCATTTAAGGCTGGGATTAAGCGCCTTACAAGTGCTAACATTAGCGCAAAAGTGTATTGAACAACCGAATGAGCACCATAATTTTCTACATTCAAAACTTTTATATTTTTGTTGCAGCAAGCATCAATATCAATGTGGTCATAGCCTGTAGAACGAGTTGAAATAATCATCAAATTAGGAAACTGCTCTAAAATTGTTGGTGTAATTTCAGAGGTTATAAAAACGCTTATAACGCTTGCTGTATCTTTAATTTCTTGTGGTAAATTCCCCACAGTCGTTTCGTTTAAACTGCTTTCAAAAAATTCAATATCAAAATCGTGAAATTGGTGTCTTTTAAAAAATTTCTTTTCTGCATCTTTATAATCAAAAATCAACATTTTTAAACTCATAATATGCTCCTTTTTTCAAAATATTATGAGTAAATCAGAAATATATTTATATTCGACAAGTAGTTAATTATAAAAGTAATGGGCGGAGCCGAAGGCTCCGCCCATTACAAAAAAACTTATTGATACATCGTGCTTAAAAATTCGTTGTAAACATTATACCTGTAATCTTTTGCCGCTTGAGAAGTGTTAAAAATATTATTGTAATGACTTGCGACATCTCCGTAGGTTGAGCGATTTTCACCGTTCTCCATTAAATCGTGAGTGTTTGAGTAAGGGCATTGAGGGAATAAGTCGTGCATTTGCATATAGACAGGAAGTTTCCAGCCTGGATTACGATATGCGTGAAGTGCATTTTTAATTCTGTTTAATCGTTGTTCAAAAGGCATTCCACCTCGATCATTGTCGTCTGAAATTATAGGACCTGCGGCATATTCGTCGTTCCAACTTTGTTTGTCATACTCGTGAAGGACATTATTGAAATCGTCAGCTCTGCCCCAATCGTTACCAGCAGTTAAGCCCATTTCTTTGAAACGAGGATTCATATCACATTTTTCGCCAATTAATGCGATGTCACCTCTGCCTGTTTTTGAACGAATTTGTTGGGTTATGTATTGCATTTGGTTGAAATTTGGAACAGCTCCAGAACCGCAATAATTACCCATGTCCCAATTGCCAACGTGTTTAGCGCTGTCAAAGAATATTGCATCAAATCCTAAATCAACAGCCCAACAACAAGCATCAATGTAGGCTTTTTCGTGCTTATACCAATCGAAAGGCTCGCCTTTTACTGTCATTTGACCTGCCGAAAGTGGCATTCTAATACCTGTTTTTAAACCTCTTAAATGTGCCATGTCGTTGAAGGCTTTAACTTGTTCGTCGTCACCCATTCTTTGACCGTCACGAGAAAGTTTGTCAGAGGTTAAATTTTTAGAAATTCCTGAATGTAAATCAACCGTGTAAAGTGAAGAATGACCTGTTCTGCCGTCATTTTCTCTGTACATTGCAGGATATAATTGAGATAAAACTATACAGTTTGCGTTACTCTTGCCTGATGGAGGTATTGCAGGAAGCAACTTCATAACATTAAGTAATCCTTCGCTCTTTTTATCGCCTTCGGTTAGCGCAACAGTACGAGGATTGATTTCTATATAATTAGCTCGACGTCCCCATTTGTCACCGTAGTTTGGTGTTGGAATGTATGCTGGAATACCTGGATAACAATTTGGTTGCTTGTTAAGAGTACAAATAGATTGAATTGCATCCATTGGCGAGCGCTTCAATAAATCTTCTGGGTTTGTATCTACCCATTTTTTCCAACCTGTGTTTCCGCCTTTGTATAAATGACCTTTCGTTTCGTTATCTTCGTAAACATCGTTGTTACCTTTTAATATCCAAAAAAGTTTTTTTGCAGGTTGTTGGTCTCCGTAATAACCTTTAAAATTTACTAAAGATTTGTTGTAAATACCCATCATTTCAAGTGCAGAGGCTTTTGCATTTTTCTGCACGCTAATAGGTGAAGTCATTTTCGAAGGTTTGACATTTGACACATGAGGAGTATTTTTAACAACATTGAGTGCAGAAACTTTCATACTTTATTCAATGTGCGTAATAAAAAATATTGCTAGAGCCTTGCGCAATTATTTACAAACTTTTACACAAGATTTTTCTAGCATAAACGTGTTTATTTTTTCCTCTAAATGCGTGTTAAAATGTGCATTAATTTCTTTAATAAAATAGCAAGGACTTGTTACGTTTATTTCAATAATTTTTTCGTCAACAACATCTAATCCTGCCATTTGAATTCCAATTTTTTTCAAGCCTTGAGCGACTTGTGTGAATTTTTCTTTTTCGCTTGCTGTTAATATAGCTTTTTTCAAAAATTCATCAGAATGTGTGTTAAATTTAAAATCATCTTTTGTTGGAAGTTTTTGAACACATTCATCTAAAACTTCGCCGTTCAAAATTAAAACCCTTTTATCTCCGTTTTGCGCTTGTGGTAAGTATTTTTGAATCATAGCAAGCGATTTACCGTCGTGAGTTAGAGTTCTAATTATGCTCAAAGTGTTTTTGTCACCTGCTTTTAGGTACATTACACCTTGCCCAAAGCAGTTGTTTAGTGGTTTTAAAATAATTTCTTTGTGAATATTTAAGAAATTTTCAATGTCGTCTTTTGAGGCGGTAACAATGTTTTCAGGCATGAACTCACGGAATAAATTTGCGTGAAGTTTTTCGTTGAAACTTCTTATTGCGGTTGTGTCGTTGATAATTTGGGTTTTCGCTCTGTCAACAAAGTCAAAAATGTAAGTTGCGCTTATGTAATCGTTGTCAACAGGGGGATCTGGGCGGAAGAAAACTTTTTCAAATTTGTCTTCTATACAAAAATCTTCTGCATTCTTTTCGTAGAAAATGTCGCTGTCTTTTTCGTAAGTCTTGAAACATTTTGCATGCCCTTTGCCGTCTTTCAACGATAGGTTGTCAATGGTTGTAATGTAGGTTTCAATACTATTTTCTAAAAGCCCCTTAACCATCCAAAAATTAGTTACAAGTTGGTTAAATTCAAAATATTTTAATTCAATTCTGTCGATAACGACAAGCATGTTGCGCATAAATACCTCTTTTCAAAAATATTTTAGCACTAACAAAATCTTACGCTATACCACTTAGTCTACTTTTGAGTCATGCTGAACTTGTTTCAGCATCGCAATATCTTTCCGGAAAAACAATGAGACCCTGAAACTAGTTCAGGGTGACATAATGTTGTATGATTGAATTTAAGATAAAAATAGTCGTGTAGGTCAGGCAATGCCTGACAATAGCTAGAGCGCCGTTTCAAAAGAAACGGCGCTCTATTTGTTAGATTATCAATTATCTCAATTATGAGAATAATTGGAATGATTTGCTGATGTTGTCACTTATTAACGATTTAACAGAATCGTATTCAGTTTTTAATGCACTGTGTTCTGTATCCATTTCTTTCATTTGTTGGTCTAACTTCTTTTCTTTTGCGTTGATTTTAGCTGTTTTAGCGTTGTACTCAGCTTCTGCCTTTGCTAAATCTGTTGTGTCAGAAGTGATTGCCATTTGAGTATTACCTGAAACGGTGATTTCTTTCGCATCAGTAACGAAGGTGTGTGCAACCCATTTAGGTTGATAACGAATGCCACCATTACCTTTTGGTGCTTCGTTTATCAGTTTTTCTATTTCTTCTCCGCCTTCACCAATGTAGAATTGACCTGATTCAACCATTTCATACATAGTTGCGGCATCAACGTTACCAGAAAATACTTCGTTTGTTTCTCTGTTGATTAATTTATAACCAAATTGAGACAAGTTTTTAGGTGTTAAATCAACTTGTTGCGCTTGACCTGATGAGTAATCAGTGTATGTTAATTTTGTTTTATTTAATGCTGTTGTATATTCGTTTGCAACTTGTTCTGATTCGTCTGCAAGACGAATTTTCGTATTAGAAATTTGTTGAGAGCGTAACTCAATATCATTCATACGAGATGTGATAGACAATAACCTTGCTTGTGATGCTGACATTCCCATAATTTAGCTCCTTATCAAGTTCCTTACATTCGTAATATCGGCACAAAACCATGTAGACTTAAGGGTTTGAGAGCTTTCTGTTACATTTGTTTACAAAACTATTTTGTAATTTGGTTAAATTTGTTCCCTATTTGATTTTTATACAATGTGTTTAAAACGTAGATGTCATTTTCGCTTGGCTTGTTTAAAGTTTTTTTGTGAGGTACAAACATAATATCATCAACCTCTACACCGTGCCCAAGTCCAAGTGAATGACCCAATTCGTGTAAAATCGTGTGTAATATGGTTGCCTTGTCAATTTTTTTAGGTGAATTAGGGTTTGGCAAGCCAATATCAATTGTAATAGCCTTAATTTCTGAAGCTATAATACTTCTGAACTTACACATACCTTCTAATTTTATTCCGACCTTACTCCAATTTATTACTATATCAGCGCCTTGAGGTGATGTTATTTGTTGAAATTTTACAGGTGCGTACTCGTTCCAAATTTTTATTGCATTTGAAATTGCGTTGTAATAATCTTGCTTTTCGCCAAAGCTTAAAGGTGCAACTATTTGCGATACAAAAACATTAACTATATTTTTGCCAAACCTTGTAACCTTGCCGTGTATGAGAGAATCTTTTATGTAATTATTTATTAAATTTGAAACCATATCACTTGTTTACGTAAATATCTTCAACTGATTTTGGCTCTTCATTTGGAGTGTAATTTTTTAGATATTCAATTACGTCCTCTGGTGTTTGCGCCAAGTAATACAACTCCCTCACGCTTTGACGAGCAAAATTTTCGTTAATCAAATGTTCAAAAAAATCAAAAAGTTTGTCATAAAATCCTTTTGTATTCAAGAAAATTACAGGTTTTGTATTGTAGCCAATAATCTTGTGGTCAAGAATTTCAGAAATTTCTTCAAGTGTGCCAAATCCACCCGCAAGCGCAATTACAGCATCTGCATTTTCGTCCATTTTAGCCTTTCTTTCTCTCATTTCATCGGTTAAAATGAAATCGTCACAATTTCCACCTTCATGTTTAACAAATTCGTAAAGCTTTTTAGGCATAACTCCCAAAACTTTACCACCACCACTTTTTACAGCTTTTGCGACCTCGCCCATTAGCCCGAAGTCAGAACCGCCATAAACTAAATCATAGCCATTTTTTGCCAACAATTCACCCATTTTTTGAGCTTCTCGGTGGTAACTTTTATCTAAACCATTGCTTGCTGAACAATATACGCATACTTTTTTCATATCTAAATCCTTTTTGCCAATTATAGCACAAATTTTGCGTAATCAGTTTAACATTTCTATATATTTTTTTGAAAATTTAGCACTTTTTGTCGTTCATCATTATTATATAAAGTAAAAGATTTGAAAAAAGGAGTACTAAATGAAAAAAGTTTTGATTTTAACTGTCGCACTTTTTGTAGCAATGTCAACTGCGGTAATTGCGGCAACAAAAGACTATTACCAACAATATAGAGCGCCAATGTATGGAACTTATCGACCAACAATGCCATATGCAAACAAACCGCCTCAAAAATATCATTACGGCAATATGCCCCCAATGTACGGAAATCAAAGACCACCAATGATGTATGGAAATCGTCCGCCTATGTACAGTCAAATGCCACCATATGGAAATATGCAACCACAAAGAAATGGACGTCCACCAATGCATTACGGCAATATGCCTCCGATGTACGGAAACCATAAACCGCCAATGATGTATGGAAATCGTCCGCCTATGAAACAAAAAGGCGAAAAACAACAAAAAAATTATCCCGTAACATTGCCTTTATTTGACGAAAGCAGACCGGTAGTTCAATAAAATTTCTTGTTTAAAAATGATTTCTTCTGTGATATAAATTATTTATAAAATATAAGGAGATTTTTATGAATAGTTATGTAGCACGAGTGCTAGAAGAAACAAAAAAGAAAAATGCCAACGAACCTGAATACTTACAAGCGGTTGAAGAAGTTTTAGCAACTATTGAACCAGTTGTTGAAAAACACCCTGAGTATGAAGAATTAGGTTTGTTAGAAAGAATGGTTGAACCAGAAAGAATTATTACATTCCGTGTATCTTGGGTCGATGACAATGGCAAAGTTCACGTAAATAGAGCTTTCCGTGTTCAATATAGTTCTCTAATCGGTCCATACAAAGGTGGTATCAGATTACACCCAACCGTAAACCAAAGCATTATGAAGTTCTTGGGCTTTGAACAAATCTTCAAAAACTCATTGACTGGACTTCCTATCGGCGGTGGCAAAGGTGGCTCAGATTTCGACCCTAAGGGAAAATCTGATAGAGAAATTATGGCATTTTGCCAAGCTTTTATGACTGAATTACAAAGACACATAGGTCAAGACGTTGACGTTCCTGCAGGCGATATTGGTACTGGCGCAAGAGAAATTGGCTATATGTTCGGTCAATTCAAACGTATCAGAAACGCTTATGAAGGTGGTGTTTTGACAGGTAAAGGCTTGTCTTACGGCGGTTCTTTAGCAAGAACTGAAGCTACAGGCTTTGGATTGAGCTATTACATGCGTGAAATGTTAAAAGCTAACGGTGGTCAATCATTTGCAGGCAAAACTGTTTCTATTTCTGGTTCAGGCAATGTTGCAATTTATGCTTGCCAAAAAGTTCAAGAAATGGGCGGTAAAGTTGTTGCAATGAGCGACTCTAACGGTTGCATATACGATGAAAACGGCATTGACTTGGCTACAATTAAGGATATTAAAGAAGTTAAACGTGGAAGAATTAAAGATTACTTGAATGTTCATTCTAATGCTAAATATTTGGAAAGAACATCTGCAGATTCTCCAATTTGGACAATCAAAACTGATATTGCTCTTCCTTGCGCAACTCAAAACGAAGTTACACTAAATTCTGCAAAAGAATTGGTTAAAAACGGCGTTATAGCTGTTGGTGAAGGTGCAAACATGCCTTGCACAAAAGAAGCAACTGAATATTTCTTAGAAAATGGTGTTCTAGTTGCTCCTGCAAAAGCTGCAAACGCAGGCGGTGTTGCAACTTCTGCAATTGAAATGAGCCAAAATTCAATGAGATTCTATTATACATTTGAAGAAGTTGATAAAAAATTAGAAGGAATTATGACTAATATCTTTAAATCTTGTAAAGATGCTGCAGAAGAATATGGTCTAGGCAATAACTACGTTGCAGGTGCAAACATTGCAGCTTTCTCTAAATTGGCAGAAGCAATGAAGGCGCAAGGCGTTGTTTAATTTAAAAATTTGAATATAAATTTAAGTCGCAGTTGG
>SAMEA104315421__coassemble_1969_pt1 | contig 8647 bp, 7 predicted proteins | sample SAMEA104315421__metabat2_low_PE_020 | metagenome-assembled genome bin SAMEA104315421 (sample SAMEA104315421) | gut metagenome | biome: Monkey gut; feature: monkey-associated habitat; material: faeces | place: China | collected 2013
ATTTTATCAAATTATGCTACTTTTCGATGAAATGTTTTCTCGCCTTGTGATTATTCGTCGGTGTTACTCGTTAGTGTTACGTTGTTGGGTTAAAACCCAACCTACGGACTATTTCACTTATATTTGTATCCCAATCATAATAATTTCGTGCAACATTATTTGCTGTTATTCTTAAATAATCTATGTTAAAATCATTAATATCTGTATTTTGAGAAAAATTATTACTCATGTTTTCACTCCTTTATTTTTAGTATTTCTACAGAATTTGTTGAATTTGGTAAAAATTCATCAACGGAACCACCTGTTATTAAAATTTTATTATTTCCTATTAAAACGCAACTATGCCCAATGCGATTTTGTCTCATATTACCTATAAAATTAAATTTATTTTTTGAGTAGTCATATAAAAATATACCCTTGTTATTTTCTTGTGATGTACCAATAAAATAAATATTATTATTTTTTGATATCACAGTTTTATAACCCTGTATTAGTTTTGATTGATTTAAAAATTTCAAAGAATAATTATCTAAATTTAAAATACCAATATTTAATATTTTATTATTATTTTTCGTTCTATAACTTATTAAAACTTGGTTAGAATTAACCATATAAAAAACATCATCAATTTGAAAATCCAAATGTTTAATTTTCATACATTCATTTTTATCTGTGTTATATATTTGAATAACATTATCAAAACAGATTAATATATCCTTATTATTAATTTGTAGAATATTTCTTTTATTTTTATATAAATCAATTTTATTATTATTGTATATTAGTTTGTTACCATTTATAATTTTTCTTTGTGATACATCAAAAATATCACATTCTTCTATAAATTTATTATTTGAATCTCTACCACCAATAATAAAAATATTGTCATTTTTTAATTTAATTATTTGAGAATTATATCTATTATAATTTTTATATAAATCTTGTGAATAATTGTTCTTTATATCCAATAGAGAAATATTTTGTCCAAAAACCAATATTTTATCATCAGTCATTCTTATTGGTGTACAAAATTTACTTTTAATATTTTTATATTTCTCAATAATAAAAAACTTATTGATTTTATTATCAAATCGTTCAATTATTCCATATCCGGAATAATCACATAATAAAATAACACCAAATTGTTCTAATTCTAAAGAAGAATGTCCACCTCTATAGGTATGCATGTTTTTTATTTTATCTGTAACTATATTATTTTTTTTAATATACATATAATTTTTTATAAATAAGTGACTAAAAAAAAGAATTAAAATAGTTGGTAGCGTGCATTTTAATGCACGAACTAATATTCCAGTTGTAGGGTGCCCAAAGTAACTTTTGCACCAATCAAAAATTTTTATGAAAAATTTTTTATTATTATTTTCTTCATTATTTTCTGTCACTGATTTCATACTCACTGTTTTTTACAAAAACAAACCATTAGAATGCAATTTTTTCCTAAAATTTTATATTGTCTTATTATACGTTATACTTTTGACTTACACAATTGCCGAGGTCGGCAATTTACAAATGCAAAAAAGTATGATAAATACAAACTTGGATTTCGTATATTTAGTATATACATACCATATATGTCGTATCCAATATTCAATTTTTACGATATATTTACATTTTAAGAACAAATGTAAACATATTGTAAAAAGTTTATAATTTTTTAATCAAAAGCCCAATTGCTGTAATAGAATAGATTTTGAGAGTTATGAAAAGATTTATAGTTACGATAATTTTCACATTTTTTGCATCTTCTGTATCATCTGCTTATGCTGACGAACTTGATTTTGAAACAGTCAGGCAAAAAGCACTTGAAAATTCTTTTGATGTAAAAATCTCTCAAACCGACATAAAAATCAGTGATACAGCCATTCAAGGTGCAAAATCTGAATATTATCCCAAAATCAGCACATATTTTTACAGTGAATATACGAAAAGTCTTGACGGCAATAATCAAACGGTATATATCGGAAACGAAGTTCTCTATGGTAACAGTGTTTTTCAAAACTCATTATCTGTCGGATTAACGTACAATCTTTTTGATTTCGGTATTAGAGGAGATAAATTAAAGATTGCAAAATCAGACAAAGTTTCAAAAATTGCACAGTATAATAAAATTATCCGAGATACTGAAATTGCGGTTGTTGAGGCTTATGCAAAGTCCCTTATTTTATCCAAGCAACAAAATTTGTTAACACAAATAGTTGCTCTTGAGGGGGAACTTTATACGGATAAAGAACGACTTTATTTGGCTGGAAAAATTCCGCAGACAGATGTACTTGAAGAAAAAATCAAGTGGAATGAATCAAAAAACGAACTTGAGAAAGTTAATGCAGAATTTGAGAAATCTATTAAAGATATAGCATTTTTGACAAATACAGACCCACCTGAAAATCCTATTTTAAAAGATTTTGTTTTCAAAGAGAAAGAAAAGACGGACATTCCAGATTTAAATCTTGAAAGCATACCCGAAACAAAAATTTATGATGCTGAAATTCTCAAGAAGCAAAAAGAACTGTTAATTGCAAAAAAGCAAAATTTACCTGCATTTAACTTTACGACAAATTATTATCTTTACGGAGCAGACCCGAATAATTATTTTGACTCTTATGACAATTTTCGACAGCGTGGTTTAAAATTCAGAATTATTGCATCATTACCGATTTTTGACGGTTTCAAAAATAAAAGTGACAGAGATAGGATAAAACTTGAAATAGCAAGGTTATATACAGAAAAAGAAAAAAAGGTTGCCGAAGTAAAATACAATTATGAAAAGGCACGAGATGATACAGTTTATTCAAATATTTTGCATGAAAACAATATTACGATGAAGACATTGTTAAAGGATAATATTTCAATGTTCGACAGGTTAAATGAGCAAAAATTAATTGACCGAAGTAAATATCTTCAGCAAAAAATCAGCCTTTTAAACAAATATTTTGAAATCGAAAAAACGGATATAAATCAGTATGTTTCAGCCTTTAAGGTTGATGTTTTGGCAAATAATATCGGAGAAAATATATAATGCAGTCAGGATTAATTTCATTTGATATAGTTGCAAAAATCAACAGAATTGACCTCGATTTGAGAAAAATTCAAAAAGAATATGCAATTACGAATGATGAACTTTCAAAAGAAGAACTTGTAAGGATTATCAAAAACAATGATTTTAAGGTCAAAATTAAAATGAATTGTGACGTTAAAGACCTTGTTTCAAAATATCCGACACCTGCGATAATCGTTAATAATAACAGAAGTTATTCGGTTTTGTTAAAGGTAAATTTGCAAGATAAAAAAGTATTGGTATTTGAGCCGAATGCAAAAGCACCGTCAGAGTTAACTTTTGAAGAATTATTTTGTCTTTGCGGAAACAATTTCATAGTTCTTTCGCATAAAATTTTCAATTCCCAGATAAAATTTGGCTTCAAATGGTTTTTCCAAGAAATTATGACATACAAATTAGTCATAGGGGAAGTTTTGCTTGGCTCGTTTATAGTGCAACTTTTCGGGCTTATTACACCGCTTTTTACACAGGTTATTTTGGATAAAGTTATAGTTCATCGGACGATAACAACGTTGAATGTTTTGGCATTTGCATTCGTTGCGGTTTGTGTATTTGAACTGCTTTTAAACCTGTCAAGAAAATATATTTTTACGCATACAGTCAGTAAAATTGATGCAAAATTGGGAGCGAAATTATTTAGACATTTATTTGCTCTGCCATTTCCGTATTTTGAGAGTCGAAAAGTCGGAAATATTATAGCAAGAGTGCGAGAACTTGACCAAATTCGAGATTTTATTACGAATAAATCGGTTAGTGTTATTATAGACGTATTTTTTTCGTTTGTTTTTGTAATTATGATGCTGTTTTACAGCATAAAACTAACGTTGATTGTAATTGGCTTTGTTGCGATGATTGCAGTTTTGTATTTGCTTGTCACACCAGAACTAAGACGGAGATTAGAGAATAAATTTCAAATGGGAGCACAATCAAATTCATATCTTGTCGAGTCGGTAACGGGAGTGCAGACGGTTAAATCGCTTGCGATAGAAGGGTCTATGCAAAAGCATTGGGAAGATTATCTTGGCAATTATGTAAAGTCTGGATTTCAACTTTCGAATATGGGAAATTGCTCATCTGCTATTGCGGGAACACTGCAAAGGCTTATGACTATTGCGATTTTGTATGTCGGAGTTAAATTGGTTATTGAAAATAAACTTACAATCGGTCAATTAATAGCGTTTCAAATGTTTTCAAATCAGTTTACGGGTCCGATTTTGAGATTGGTAAATCTTTGGAACGAACTCCAACAGGCACTTTTGGGTATTGACAGACTCGGTGATATTTTGAATAATCCGATAGAACTTCATTCGCCAAAGGCGATTACTTTGCCAAAAATTAACGGGGATATAAAATTTGATAACGTTTCGTTTAAATACAACATTTCGACACCGAACGTACTTGAAGATTTTTCGCTTGATATAAAAGCAGGTACAAAAGTCGGCTTGATTGGTCGTAGCGGAAGCGGAAAGAGTACGATTACAAAATTAATTCAGCGTTTGTATTTGATAAACGAGGGAGCGGTATATATTGACGGTATTGATATTCGACACATGAACCCTTATTGGTTAAGGCAGAATATCGGAGTAGTTTTGCAGGAAAGTTATCTTTTTAGCGGAACAATACGTGAAAATATTTCTATGCCTGTGCAAAATGCACCGATTGAGGCGATTATTCAAGCTTCTAAGATTGCAGGAGCGGATGAATTTATATCGCAACTCCCCGAAGGTTATGAAACTATTGTCGGTGAGCGTGGCTCAACGCTTTCAGGCGGACAAAGACAACGGATTGCGATAGCAAGGGCATTGATTACAAATCCGAAAATTTTAATTTTTGATGAAGCGACATCTGCATTAGACTATGAGTCAGAGCGTGTAATTACAGACAATTTAGATAAAATCACTCAAAACAGAACGACCTTTATCATTGCTCATCGACTTTCAACAGTACAGAAATGTGATATTATTGTTGCCCTTGATAAGGGTAAAATTGTTGAAACTGGAACGCATGAAGAATTACTTGCGAAAAGGGGATACTACTATTCGTTGTATTCGGCACAAACATTGCAGTCTGGCGGTTCAAAATGATTAAGATAGATTTAGAAGAAATAAAAGAAAAATGTGATAATTTTGTCAAAAAGATTTTTCAGACGGACGATGCACACGAATTCAAACCTGTTTTGTCAGAAATTGAAGATGCACCTGTCAGTCCGGTTGGAAGGTTGACGTTTTGGATAGTTACGGCAATTATTACATTTACGGTGTTATGGCTTATTATCGGAAAAGTTGATATTGTTGTCAGTGCAAGAGGAATTGTAATTCCACAAGGTGAAGCGAAAATTATCCAACCTCTCGAAACAGGTATTATTAGTGCAATACATGTCAAAGAGGGTGATTTTGTAAAGCAGGGAGAACCCTTGGTTGATATTGATCCTGCAACGACAGAACCTGCAATGGAAGCGGTAAAAGAAAATCTTGCAAATACGAAATTAGAGGTTGAAAGACTTACGGCAGTTCATACGGGACAAAATTTTTCACCTGAAAATACTGATGGTGATGCTAATTTGCAACGAACAATTTTTGATTTGGATAAGCAAGTTCTTGAAACACAACTTCAAATCAAGGATAATGAACTTTCTGCTGTGAATGATGAACTTTCGAGTGCAAAAGCGGAAAAACTGACAAATGAGGAGTTTTTGAGGGATTCAAGGGACAGACTTTCAAGACTTCAAAAAGTTGCTGATATTGTTTCAAAAGATGAAATTATCGATGCAAAAAACAAGGTTAAAACATATCAAACAGAGGTTTTTAAGTTAGGTTATAAAATTTCGGAATTAAACAGTCAAAGAATAAAGATTTTGAGAGAAAAAGCGAATATTTATTCGGATTACAAGATGAAAAACGCACAACAAATTTCGGATAAAACGAAGCAGATGAATGAACTTCAGGCATCTGCAGATGAGATAAGTTTCAAAAATACGAAACAAACGCTTGTAGCACCTTGTGACGGATATATCGATAAGTTGTTTATTCATACGCTCGGCGGAGTTGTAACTCCTGCACAAGAGTTGATAGCGATGACACCTGCTGATATGCCATTATTGATAAAGGCAACTGTTTTAAATCAAGACATCGGATTTGTCAAAGAGGGAATGCCTGTGAGCGTAAAGATTGATACTTTTAACTTCCAAAAGTACGGAATGATTGACGGACGGGTGTTGACGATTTCAAAAAACAGTATTCAAGATGAGAATTTAGGACCTGTTTATGAAATTTATGTTGAACCTTCGACTAAGACACTAAAAGTTGAGGGTAAAGATGAAAACATAAGGACAGGTATGACATTAACGGCGGAAGTCAATGTCGGAAAGAGAAGAATTATTGAATTTTTCATTTATCCGCTTATTAAATATCTTGATGAGGGAATGAGTGTGAGATAAATCATACAAACTCATTTTAAAGTATAAATATCTATTTCAAATAATCAGAAACAGCATCATTTATATCTTCAAAGTCGTCATCGGTTAGTTGCAAGTAGGTTCTTGCAGGGATTGAGGCTGATTTGTTTTTACCTGCCAGTCCGCTGAGTTGATGGATTGCAGCGTAATCAAGATTCGAACCGATAACGGCTGAATCGTTGTCGTAATAAGTATTAATTGAACTTGCAAGCTGACCTTCAACCTGTAAAATTTGTCCGGGACATTTTCTTTTTTTCTGACGTTGTTTTTTTGTTGATTCTGCTAAATCTTGCCATTTTGGTCTGCCTTCATTTTTAAAATTTTCTTCGGTTGAATAAGCAAAAATACCTGCGATGTTTTTCATCAACGGTCGCAGGTTTTCGCCTTTTGTAGCCAAATCAAGAAGTCTTTTATTAACTTCTTGATTATCTATTTTTATTTCAATAAAATCATCTGCCATTATTGAAAATCTCTCTAATGGGATAATTCGCAATTAAAAGTTCTTTGAAAACTTTATTCGCTCTATCAGTACCTTGACGGTTATTAATACCGTTTTGTCTTTCAACTTCTATCATTTCAAAGCCTTTGTATAATTCTCTTACTTTTGGAGAATCATCATAAGATAATAGAAAACGTCCTTTGATACCTTTTAAAACATCTCTTAAACGTTCGTGGTCAAAATCTTCAGTTGAAATTACTGCATAACCACATCCTTTTGAGTATGGTGGATCGCAATAGAAAAATGCTTCTTCGTGGTCATATTGTTTAATCAATTTTTCAAAGTCACGATTTTCAATCATAACTTTGTCTAGGCGTTTATGTATTGCATCAATCTTCTCTTAAACCTAATATCGCCTCACTTCTGTAATGCATATTCAAGAATGTTATTCCGTGCTTAGTGATTGTTCTGCATTCAGTTTTCATCATTAATGTATTTAATATATTTATATTAATATGTTGTTTCTCTACTGAATTGAGCATCTCTTGAATACTCTTTGAACGATTATTGGGGCAAGGCTTTTTGTTGTGAAATTCTAACCAACAATTTATATATTTAATTACTTCTTGTACTGTTGGTATGTGATTGTTAGTTTCTTGTTGATGCATAGTGAGGTGAAGTTTCTCACCACGTTTCATCCACGCAGGTTTATCTTCAATACTTGTTCCAATGTAACTCGGCATCATTTTTTCAAATTCCTCTTGGAATTCTCTGAAAAATCTTTCTATTACTTTTGCACGAGCATTATATGGTTTGGCAAATACTGAATGAATGTTTAAATTGGCATAAACACCATTAAAACCATCTTCGTCAAAATCACAACTTTGGAAGAATTTTGATTTAAAAGCTCGACCGTTATCTTGATAAACTACTTTAGGAATAACTCCAAGATTAAGGATTGAGTTACGAAGTGCTGATGCTATACATTGAGTATTTTCAGTCATCATAATTTCATAACCTACAAGTGCTGTTGATTTCCAATCTAAAAAGCCAACGAGTGTTGCTCTCGTTGGCTTACCTGTAAATGGATTGATAACTTGGAAATTTAGAACGTGTCCGTCAGCAATGATTATATCTCCCACTTCTATTTTAGAAATATCTCTTTCAATATATGGTTCAACTTTGTCGTGGTAGGCTTTCATACCTTCTCTTTTTAGAACCCATTCAGCATAGTTATTTTTTCTAAAGTTTTCAGCATATCTTTTGAATGTTAAATCACAAGGAAGATTTTCATAACCTTGCTTGTGAAGAATTTCCTTAGTTAATTTTATTGCTTTGCCATAGTTAAATTTATTTTGATGTAATAGAAATCTTAAAAGAATATGTTTCATTTCATCAGTTAAAATTGTGTTGTATTCACCTTGCTTATTAAATTTATACTGAGGAACTAAACATTCTGCGTTTTCATATCTCTCATAACTTTTAACCCAACGGTGAAGTGTTCCTATTGAAATTGTTCCAATAAATTTGAACACTTTAGGTAAGTACATTCCACTATTGTATAAATCTAAAAACATTGAATCAGCTTCTTTTTTAGTAGTGAATCTTTTACGGTAATTCAATAATGCTTTTACAATATCTAATCTTGCAAGTGAAGTTAGTCTTGCACTTTCTGATA
>SAMEA104315421__coassemble_2516_pt1 | contig 6957 bp, 9 predicted proteins | sample SAMEA104315421__metabat2_low_PE_020 | metagenome-assembled genome bin SAMEA104315421 (sample SAMEA104315421) | gut metagenome | biome: Monkey gut; feature: monkey-associated habitat; material: faeces | place: China | collected 2013
AAGCCAATATTTACAAGTATTTAAACATTTTTTATAATATAATTTATAAATTAAAGTGTGATTTTTATAATACTTTAGTATAATCTTTTTAAAAAAGATTAAATTTTTTGAAATAAATGCCGATATATACTATATAGAGTAGACAAAAAAGGATATTAATTGTCATGGAAGAAAAAAAATTAGAAGAAAATACTGAATTAGGAGTTTCTCTGTTTGGTCGTAGTATGGAATTAATGAATGATGACCCTTTAGAAGAAATTTTTGCTTTAAATCTTGGCGACTTTTTATCTGAATGTCTTATTTCTGATGATTTAGCTCAAAAAATTGGCAAATCTGAAAAAGAGAAAAAAGATAAAAACGAAAGTCTTAAAAATCAATTAAAAGAACTTGTTTCTATCTATTCTTTAGATAACACTCTTTGCGTTCTAGGATTTAATTCTAAAGAAGATTATGTTATTTACAATTCTATTGCAAAAACTATTTCTCAAATGTTAGATGTAGATGCTTGTCATGTATATTTAACTAAAGAATTTGCAAAAGGGTTAGGAACAGAAGACCATGACCTACTTTTAGTTGGTTCTTCTATTGATTTTAAAGACGACATTTACAAAGAAAATATTGGTTACAACTTAAATGAACATGCCTTTGTTGCTGATGCTTTCAATACTCGTGATATCATTGAGATTAAGGTATTAGAAAATCCGCAAGATTTTGTTCCACAAAAATCTTTAAACGAAGACAAAGTTCAAATTGTAAGTGCAATTCCTATGAGTAACAATGCCTATAATGTTGGTGTTGTTGTTGTAGAAAGTTATACAGACAAGAAGTTTAAACCAGAATTATCTAAGTTAATCATCTCTATGGCAAGATTATTTGCAACTTCTATGTCTTTACAAAAGACTATTGATGAAGTTAACAAATTACTTACTAATGAAAATGCTGGAACTATAGATTTACAACACATGAGAGCCGAATTAACAGCTTTAATCGGTGATTTAGGAGATGAACAACAAATCTTTGTAAACTTACTTGCAAAAGCTGTTGATGCAAAAGGCGAATACAAAGTTGCACACTCTCAATTGACCGCAGATTTATCTAGGTTAATTTGCAAAAACTTGAAATTGAATGAAAAAACTAGTGATTTAATTTACTATGCTGGTTTATTACAAAATGTTGGAAAAATTACTTTACCTGAAGAATTATTTAATCATAGCGGTAAATTAAACAAAGAAGATTGGGAAAGATTACAAAATCACCCTAATGTTGGTGTTAACTTGTTAATGAATATCAACTTTTTATCAGAAGTTATTCCATATATTCATTACCATAAAGAGCGCTGGGACGGCAAGGGTGAGCCTGAAGGCTTAAAAGGAATGTCAATTCCACTAGGTTCAAGAATTATTGCTATTGCTGATGCTTACACAGCTTTAACTTCTGAAAGACCTTTTAGAAAAGCTATGCCAAAAGAAAAAGCGTTAGAAATTCTAAAAGAAGAAGCTGGAGTAAAATGGGATCCAGTAATTTACGAAGCATTAACAAAAGTTGTATAATCTTTACTTAAAAAGACCTCTTTAAAAGAGGTCTTTTTTATTTTTATTCTTGATTTACGTCATAATTTTTAACTACTTTTTTATCAAAGTAACCAACTATTGAGCGAAAATCTTTCATGAAATCATCATAACTTAAGCAAATTTCTTTAGGTTTTGATTTCGCTTTATCAATAGCTTTTTGAGCTTTCTTTTCAGTATCAATTCTTGAATCTATTTTACAAGAATCTTTAATATATTGTTGCATATCTTCTTGAGAAAGATCAGAATATCTTGGATCTCTTAAATATACTTTCTTTTCTTTATTATCAACTTTATTCAATACATAATAATGAGAAGAACCTACATTTTTAGTACCCATAATTTTTGAACCAGCAACGAAACTATGTCTATTCATTGGAAATTCACCAATTTTATCTAACAATTTTGTAGCTTGTTCTTTATTATTGTGAGACAAAGACATTAAACCTTCATCACCTATGCTAATAGGTTCAACACCTGTTAAGTTTCGCATAAAATAGCTTGCTTGATTACCTTCCAAATTTGTACCGTATTTATTAAATACTTTTAAATACCAAGGTTTAGCATCGCTTTTTTCGCCATTCATATCAGAAGTTGCTTTTTCAACAGCACCAATTGTTCTAAAATCAGGTCTGCCTGTTGCTACTTCAAAAGCAATTGAGCTATTTTCATCATTTTTATGTACATTATAAGTGTCTTTATCTGAATTTTCATAATGTTTAAATTGAACATTAAAAGCTGTTCTATCTTGATTTGAGCTTACACTATTTTTAAGCATTTGTTGTCCAAATCCAGATTTAGCAAGTGATTTAAGGCTTGCAACTAAATAACAATCAGAACGTGCAAATTGGGGATATTTTTTTATATCTCTAATTTGACCTTTAGTAATACGTTTAAATTCATCTTTTTGAGGTTGTGTTTGTAAAGAAACACCTGTATTACTTTTATTATCTGTATTTGAAGTATTAAAACTTGGTCTACTAGAAACCACACTACCTGTAAAACTAACTTGCATATTTCATGTAAAACATGTGAATAAAAAAAATTGCTTAATTTACAAATTAATATATTATTTTGTAAAAAATAAAATTATAACAATTGACTTTTTGAGTGTTATAGCACACAATATTAATATGAAAGAAATTATTTTTTACACTAACAAAAATAACAAATCACCTGTTAAAGATTGGCTAAAAAAGTTAGATAAAAGTATTAGAATTAAAATTACATCTAGATTAGTACGATTAACAGAAGATAATTATGGAGAACATAAAAAACTTGATAGTAATATATCAGAATTAAAATTTAACTTTGGTTCAGGATATAGAATTTACTACACAGAAAAAGACAATATTATTATAATTCTGTTATGTGCAGGAGATAAAAAAACTCAATCCAAAGATATAGAAAAAGCTAAAGAATTATACAAAGACCTTATGGAGAATTAATATGAATACAGATAATTTTATTAAATTTGATGATTATATCGTTGAAGAACTAAAAGACCCAGAATATCAAAGAGAATTTTTAAATGTTTCACTTGAAGAATACATTGAAGACGGAGATTTTAAAAGTTTCTTTAAATCACTAGAATACGTTATCAAAGCAAGAGGTAGCGTTACTGAATTTGCTCAAAAAGTAAATTTGAATAGAAGAAATCTTTATGAATTATTCAAAGGTGAACAAAAACCTCAACTAGATACAGTTATAAAAATTTTAAAAGAACTTGGATATTCATTAAAAGTTGCTTAATAAAAAAGACCTCTTAAAAGAGGTCTTTTTATTATCTTAAACTCATTACTCTGCTTAGGCTTATCTAATTTGAACAGGCATGATTAATGAGATATAATCTTCTTCGCTATTTGGCATAAATACTGTTGCTGAAAGGTTTGTATTCAAACCAATTTTAACTTCATCAGTATCCATGTTTTTTAAGCCATCAATTACATATTTGTAATTAAATGCAATTGTCAAATCTTCTGAATTATATTCAATTTCAAAACTTTCTTCTGAAGCACCAGCATCAGGAGTATCAGCTTTTAAAGTTAATTTATTTTCTGTAAATTCAAACTTAATAAAACTCTTATCATTAACCATAATTGATACACGTTCTAGAGCTGAAATAAGTTTGTTTTTATTAACGATAGCTGTTTTAGGACTTTCTTTTGGAATTAATTGGTTATATTTTGGATATTGACCTTCCATAATTCTTGAAATCATCATTGATTTTTCTGTTTTTATAACTAATTTTGTTTTATCAGTATAAATTTTAACTGATTCATCATCAATTAAAGAACTCATTTTCATAAATTCTGTTGTTGTTTTTGATGGGATAATTAATTGGCTTGTTTTGTGTTCAATATTATTAATTTTTTCTCTTACACGAGCAAGTCTATTACCGTCTGTTGAAGCCATTTCTATCATTTCTTCACTGATATCACATACAACACCTGATAACAAATTATTAGCTTCAAAATTTGCAGCTGCAAAACTTGCTTGACGCATTGCTTTTACAAAAGGTTTCATATCAATATCAATAGCATTTTCTTCTGAAATACTAATATTTTCCATTACATTAGGAAATTCATCTGCTGAAATACCAATAATATCAAATTTTGTATTATCACAAGTAATATTCATTGAATTTGTTTCTGGATTTAGTTCAAAAGTTATTAATTTATCTGATAATCTTGAAACAATATCATTCAATTTTTTTGCTGGAAGTGTAATTTTACCTGCGTTTTCAACTTTTGCATCAACTGTAGTTGAAATTGTTAAATCAAAATCAGTTGCTGTTAATTTTACTGCATTATCATCAACTGTTTCAATTAAAATATTTGCTAAAACAGGTTGTAAACTTTTCATTGCTGCAACATTTGCAACTAATCTAATACCATTAAAAATATCTTCTTTTTTAGCTAAAAATTTCATATTACCCTAATCTCCAATTTTATATATTTTGTGAAAGTTTTATTTTCTATAATTATAATATAAATATATTTAAAAATATATTATATATAAATAATCATAGTAGTAAGTTACGATTTTTTGCAGATAACGAAAAATATGTTATTCTGAACTTGTTTCAGAATCTATATAACTAAATAATAGTAAGAAAAAATAAAAATAAAGTATTAATAATACTCAAAATCGTAGTGTAGAAAATTTTGCAGAAAACTTTTTTACTTTTTTACATTAAATCTTATAATTTTATCTAGTTTAAACTTTTTGCAGAAAGTTGCAGAAAACTATAAAAGTTTTTTACATGTACTTTTTTATACTGTATAATTGCAATATGAAGCTAAAAAGTTTGAAATTGATAAATTATAGAAATTGCGAAAATGTAGAATTGAATTTTTGTGATTTTAAAAACTTGATTATTGGAAAAAATGCACAAGGTAAAACAAATATTTTAGAAAGTATTTATTTTTTATCTAATTTAAAATCAGTAAGAACTTCAAATAATTTAGATTTAATATTTTTTGATAAACCACAAATGGAAATTTCTGCTATTTTAGAAAAAAATAATACGGAAATAGAAATGGATTTTGCTTATACTGAAGAAAAGAAAAAGAGCTTTAAGTTAAATAAGGTTAAATCTACACAAAAAGATTTTAAACAAGTTGTTAAGACTGTTTTGTTTTCAACAGAAGATTTGTTATTACTTCGAGGAGCACCAGAAGATAGAAGGAAATGGCTTGATAGAGCAATTTCGCAAATTTATCCTGTGTATGATGAAAGAATTTCTAAATATGAAAAAATTAGGGCGCAAAAAAATAATTTATTAAAAGATGAAAAATTTAATTATTCTCTTTTGCAAGTTTATAACGAACAGTTAGCTATAGCGGGTTCAAATATAATATATTTACGAAAAAAATTCTTATCTGAAATTGAAAAAATTGCAATGCAAAAACATTCAAATATCTCAGAAGAAGAAATACTTAAAATATACTATTCTTCTACTTTTGAACTAGGTGATTCTGTTGAAGAAATTGCTCAAAATTATAAAATTGCGCTTGAAGAAAATTATGAAGACGAAAGACGTCGCTGTCAATCTCTTGTCGGTCCTCATAGAGATGATATTGTATTTTTTATAAATGATAAAGAATCAACAAAATTTGCATCACAAGGTCAACAAAGAACTATTGTCTTGGCTCTTAAAATGGCTGAAATAGATATTATTAAAGAAAAAGCTGGAACATCTCCAATACTTTTACTTGATGATGTTTTGGCAGAATTAGATGATTTAAGACAAAACTATTTATTAAATTCAATAGATAAAGAAACTCAAACTATTATAACATCTGTTGATACATTATTTTTTAACGAAGAATTTTTACGTGATGTTAAAATCTTTAAAATAAACAATGGAAAGGTTGTTGAATAGTGGATTTTGAATTAATTTTAGGCTCAATAGAAATGGTTATATCTTTAATAGTAATAATTGCATTTATTGTTATTTTACTAAAAGATAAAAAATGGTGGGGACTATTAATAATTATATCTATTGGTTTTTGCGGTTATTTGTTAGACAAATTTGAATCTTGGTTTGAAGATTTTTTAAATGAAGGTTTTAATGTTGTTTCATGGCAAATTATAGGTCTATTATTTGCGTTAATTGTAATCTCAATTATGATAGATATATTCATAAGATATGATGTTTTATATAAGGATAAACTGCAAAAGAAAAAATATATAAATGAGCAAATAAAAAATGTGTTAATTTTAATTTTAGGTGGTTTGTTAATATTAGGAATAATAGTTGGAATTTGTTCTATAAAATAAAGGAGATAAATATTGAAAAAATATAACTATTTAATATTTTTTTTAAGTTTAGGTATAATATCCTTTTTATTGGTTTTATTGTGGAATTTTATAGAAGACAATATAATAGATTATGTTGGTGATATTTCGCCTCTGATAATGTTTTTGGCAGTTGTATTTTTAGTAATAATGTTTTTTATTATTCAAATTAATAATGTTTCTAAAAAAAGCAAAGTAGATAAGAAAACTGCGTTTAAATATGTATTAAAAAAATTTATAAAAGAAAAATATTAATATGGATAAGATTATATATTTAGCAGTAATAGTAATATTTGTTTTTTTATCTTTTAAATTTGAAGAATTAATATACTGGGCAATGGATAATACCCCATGGATAGTAATTGGCCTTTTAATTATTTCAGGTATTTTTATAGCTTTTGCAACGATTAAAAATTTAATTTCAAGTTATAAACAAAATCCAGTAAAAACAAAAAAATATATAATTAAAAACTTAAAAGCATTAATATTTTCATTATTTATTGCACTCTTGATACTAGGTGTAATTATCTTAAATGTATTTGAAAATAATTAATAAAAAGTCTAAAAATCTTATTAATAAAACAAA
>SAMEA104315421__coassemble_17498_pt1 | contig 1732 bp, 1 predicted proteins | sample SAMEA104315421__metabat2_low_PE_020 | metagenome-assembled genome bin SAMEA104315421 (sample SAMEA104315421) | gut metagenome | biome: Monkey gut; feature: monkey-associated habitat; material: faeces | place: China | collected 2013
TATTGAGTGAAAAGGGTTCTGATAAGATACATGAAAAGTGAATATGCTGATGCTATCTTAACAGGACATATTAGTACGGCTTCTCTTTTTGATTACTGGGATATCAAAAGAGGAAAAATTATGTACGATGATTGGAATGCAGGGAAAGTTACAGAAAATGATGTGAAAAACGCTATTGAATTCCATCAGATGCGATTGCAAGACATTATGGAGGGAGGCAGGCTTCAATTACCCAATAGTTGTTTACCCTGGGATATTAAGCATAATTTTAGAGGTCGTATCATACACGATATTAACTACAGAATAGAGGCTTATGGTTATTGTAATTTATCTTGTTTCTTTAGGGTTGATTATGTTAATCAAAACGGAGAATGCAAACTAGATAAAGAAAATATAGCTTATTTAGCTCAAAATATAGGGATTAATGTAACTACTAAGATGCTAAAAGCTTCTAAGAAGTTGACTAATAAGATTATGAAAAAGCTTTTCCCAATTTATACAGCTGATAGTTATAGAACAAACAATCTTGTACAATTGCCCAATGCAATAATGGATAAATTTGGAGATGTAGTTATTTTAATTAAAAATGAGAACGAATTTGTTAATCGAATTCTTAAGGCTGTAAAAATACAAGGTGGTGAATGTATCATTGGTGATATTAGATATCATCAAATGCAAGATAGATTAGATTCAAAAACTATAAAATACCACCATTGTAGCTTAGCTATGAAAGGTCATTCGGAAAATGAAGAAGATATTGGTGCTGGATTGTTTGATATAGGTTCAATTATAAAAAATGGTGACGAAGTAATACGGTATGGTTGCTTAGATAAGTATGATATGTTTGCTCATCAGCGAGAATGGCGTGTATGCTGGCTACCTAATGTACATAATCATGAGCGTAAAGAATTACATGTTGGTGACATAAGTGATATAGCGGAAATAGTTTCAGTTAGTGAAATAAGACAAAGATTAATAAAGGAACATCCGGAATGTATCCCTGGATATATAAATGAGTCAAGGTCTAATATTTATGGAACTGTAAGTTATTTGGAGTTTATGAATTTGGTAGAGAATATTGATAGAAAGTGTAGATTGTTTTTTGATATTTGTAGATAAAAACAGTATTCATTTTTTACTTAGTTTTGATTATTAATTTAAGGTGGTGCGTATTGATGGGGAAAAAGTATCGTTTAGAATTGCATGTCCATACTAAATATTCCCATGATAGTATAATGCCATTTTGGATTTTGTACTTAAAATGCAGATTATGTGGCATAACACATATAGCAATTACAGAGCATAACAATATTGATGGTGCAATGGCGTTTAGAGAGTATTGTCTAGCAAAAGGAAATCAATTAAAGGTAATTATTGGAGAAGAGATAATGACTACGGATGGTGAAATTATAGGATTGTTTTTAAATAAAGAAATCAATCCTATGCAATCTCCGTGTGAAACAATAAATGCTATTTTAGCCCAAAATGGAGTTGTCTATGTTCCACATCCGTTTGATAAAAAGCGTTATAAAACAGTTTTAGTAGAGAAGGCAATACTAGAAAACAAAGATAAGATCAATTGCATAGAATGTCATAATGGACGAAATATTTCGAGTGAATACAGTCTTATGCAGGAAAGAATAGCTGATAAATATGGATTATTTAAGGTTATTGGTTCTGATGCGCATACTATTTTTGAAGTTGGACGAAATTATATGGATGTAGAGGTCGA
>SAMEA104315421__coassemble_19530_pt1 | contig 1604 bp, 1 predicted proteins | sample SAMEA104315421__metabat2_low_PE_020 | metagenome-assembled genome bin SAMEA104315421 (sample SAMEA104315421) | gut metagenome | biome: Monkey gut; feature: monkey-associated habitat; material: faeces | place: China | collected 2013
ATAGATGTTCTGACAGCTTATGGTAAGCACAAAGATGCTGATGCTGCTGTTAAGGCTGCCGAGAAGCAGGACACTACAGTGCCTTTATATACCTATATTTATCTTATTAGAGATTTTATTACCAGGGGCTACTATAAAGAAGGCATTGTAGAATATGTTTCTTCAAAGCGTGGAAAAATAAACTGGAATAGGACGATTAAGCAGAAAAAGCCTGTGATTCAGGATAAAGATATTTTTTATATTGATTTCATAACCAAGAGAAATATTATTAATGAAAATAATTTGATTACAATGATTCATCAGTATTGTGTGTATGTAAGTTTCATGAAAATTGGCTGGCTGTTTACAGATTATGTACCGCCAAAGCCAGCTATAATTTTCCATCGCGAGTGGTTCAGCAGTGCATTGCTTACAAAGCTGAATACTACATTCAATGACAGTAACAAAGCCTTGTTCCAGACCATGCTAAAAATTATTAATAACGAGCCTGACAAGGGACTTGAGTGTACAGATTACACCTATGGTACGAATAATTTTGAATATGTATGGGAGCATATGATAGACAAAGTTTTTGGTATAGAGGAGAAGAAAAAATATTTTCCCAAAACCCACTGGAAGCTTACAAGAAACGAACAGGTATATGGTAACTCAGACCTTGAACCGGATACCATTATGCTTGCTAATAATAATATCTATGTTCTTGATGCAAAATACTATAAGTATGGCTGGACTAAGCACGCAGGAGATTTGCCTGCTTCTGCTTCTATAAATAAGCAGATTACATATGCTGAATACATTGGTATAAACGATGAACTCAGAAAAGAGGGAGCTGAAATTTATAATGCGTTTATTATGCCATTTAATAAAGAAGACTGGGCTGACGAAAGTGCTAAAGAGCTACATTATATAGGTGAAGCTATAAGCTCATGGAAACATAATAATACTAGCGATAAAAAGTATGAACGTATACAAGGTATATTACTAGATGTAAAGTATCTTATGCAACTTGGAGAAAAGCACTCGGAAAGTGATATTCAGAAGCTGGCAAAAATTATTGAGGAGCATTGCTGCTAATCATGGACGTACTCACCAAAGAACAACGCCACAAAAACATGGCAGCAATAAAAAGTAAAGACACAAAAATAGAGCTCTCTCTGCGTCTCGCTTTATGGCACAAAGGCATTCGTTATCGCAAAAACTATAAGATTTTTGACTGCCATCCTGATATCGTGCTAACGAAATATAAAATCGCTATCTTCTGTGATGGTGAATTTTGGCATGGGAAGACGTTTGAACGCTATGATGTTACGACGAATGCTAAATTTTGGCATGAGAAAATTCGTCGTAATATGGAGCGTGACCTTGAAAATACTATTGAGCTGCGTGACAACGGCTGGACAGTGCTGCGTTTTTGGGAGACGGATATCAAAAAGCATCTTGAAGACTGCGTAGCAGAAGTGTTGAGAAACGTAGAGATGAAGATGAAAAATAAAAAGCTTGTAAAAGATAATTTTATATGATATACTTAACTTAGTTACGAGGATCTGTGTAGTAAGGAACTACATGTCTGATTGTGGTAATCAGCGGCGTTTGTTGTATTTCGA